>Ga0164294_10000097_pt1 | contig 79606 bp, 76 predicted proteins | sample GEODES005metaG_FD_111479 | JGI IMG/M metagenome (GOLD analysis project Ga0164294, IMG submission 111479) | Oligotrophic lake water microbial communities from Sparkling Lake, Wisconsin, USA - GEODES005 metaG | ecosystem: Environmental > Aquatic > Freshwater > Lake | place: USA: Sparkling Lake... | reverse complement strand
ATGGGCGTTTTTCGACTCACCCACGGGGTTAACACAAATTAAGCTCGCTGGAGCATTCATGGCCTTGAGCTTACGTCACTTGCCGCGTGCTGGCGATCTTTCCATTTTCCTTTTTAGGTTTACGACCGGTGGTGGCACGACTTATATCAACTTGGGTGACGCTTACCCGAGACAGAGCTTCACCATCGCTTTGGACGAAAAGAAGATACTCGACCGAAAGCTGCTCGGTTCCTGCTTCGGTAGGGAAATCGTGGTGAAGGGACAGATCGAAAACTATAAGAATCGACCGCGCATTGTTTTACAGGGCATTCGCGACATTCGTTATCTGCCGGTGGACGAGAAATCCGCCATCGAAGGGCCGATCGACGGCGCTGCGGCGCGGGGACGCTATGCTGCGGCATGGCACCAGATCCTGATGAGGAATGAGTTTGAAAAGATCGAGAAACAAGCGGCTGCGTTCGAGAAGAAGGAGGAGATATCGCTGGAAGGAATGTGGCTGAGCCTGCGTTTCTTTGCGGCACTGGAAGTGCCGGATGAGGCAAGCGAAGGCGGGTGGCAGGCTGCTTTCCAACGGGTCGAGCGCTGGCAAAAGGCTTTTCCCAATTCGTCGACCGCGCTTCATGCGAAGGCTGGCCTCCTTGTGAAATATGCATGGGCAGCACGCGGCTCCGGCTACGCAGACAAGGTGACGGAAGAAGGTTGGGGAAAATTCCGTGAGCGGATTCGAGCTGCGAGCGTTGTGCTGGAAAGCATTTCGGAAGGTGCCAGGCGCCCGTTTTTTTACGATACGCGCCAGACGGTTGCCATGGCACAGGGTTGGTCCAAAGAAAGGGTGCTGACGAATCTGCGGGCTTCGCTCGATCATTTTCCCGGGTGCTTTGAAATCTATTTTGCAGTCTGCATTCATCTACTTCCTCGCTGGCATGGAGAGGACCAGGAGTGGCAAAAGTTCATTGAGGAGCAGACGAAGGAGGAGACGCCGTTTCAAAACGAACTCTACGCGAGGGCATGTTGGGCGATGATCGACTATTATCCGAACGCTTGGAATGAAACTGGAATCTTGTGGCCGCGCTTCAAGGCCGGTTTCGAAGAAATGGAACGTCGCTATCCGGCGAGCATGTGGAGTTTAAATCATTTCGCGAGGTTCGCGAAGATGAATGATGACAAAGAAACATGCGCGAGGCTGCTCAAGAAGACCGAAGGCCGGGAGGACATGCAGGTCTGGCTCCGCTGGAACCACCTCGAGGACGCGAAGAGGTGGGTGATGGAATAAGCGGAGGCAAGGCCGCAGGCAGGGTGCTGTGGAGTGTGAGGGATTTGAAAGCCCGAGTGCGATCTGATCTCGGGCGGCGAGTGATTCTGGCATTGCGGACTTGGGTCACCTGTTCCACCTTGGTGCCGTTAGGCCGTACCGCCTGAATCCACGCCAATGTTGTCACCCGATTCGCTTCTTCCTGAGTTTCCTATTTTGAATCAGACGGTTCATGGTAGGCGGTTAGTCTATCTAGACAATGCTGCGACCACCCAGAAGCCTCGCGTGGTGCTTGATGCCTCACGGCATTACTACGAGGCGATCAATTCGAACATTCACCGAGGAACTCACCATCTCGCCCGGCAGGCGACGGAGGCTTTTGAACACGCCCGCCAAACGGTCGCGACCCACTTGAATGCAACCACCTCCGACGAGGTGATTTTCACTTCCGGCACGACCGATGGGATCAATCTCGTTGCCAACGTTCTCGCGCTCTCGGGACTTATCCAATCGGGCGACGAGGTGCTTATTTCGACCCTAGAGCACCATTCCAACATCGTGCCGTGGCAGATGCTTTGCGAACGGACTGGCGCGGTTCTCAAGGTGATCCCTTGCGACGAAGACGGCGTCCTCGACCAGGCGGCATACGGTGCGCTTCTGAACGAGAGGACCCGTATCCTGTCGCTGACGTGGATTTCCAATTCGTTCGGCACCGTCAATCCGGTCGCAGAAATGGCAGCGGCGGCCAAAGCGGTCGGAGCGCTGGTGATGCTGGATGCTGCCCAAGCAGTCGCTCACACGCGGATCGACGTGCAGGCTCTGGACATCGATTTTTTGGTGTTTTCCGGCCACAAAATTTATGCGCCCACCGGCATCGGCGTCTTGTGGGGACGTGCCGCATTGCTGGATCGCTTGCCGCCATGGCGGGGTGGGGGGGAAATGATCAAAGAGGTCACCTTCGAGAAGTCCAGCTACAACGTGCTCCCATTCAAGTATGAGGCCGGCACGCCCAACATCGAGGGGGTCATCGCGCTTGCAGCGGCAATCGACTTCGTCAATGGCCTTGGCTTGGAGGAAATCGAGGTGCACGAACAAGCATTGATCCGCTCGGCGGCGGCGGCACTCTCGAAGATTTCGGGCATCCGTTTCTTTGGTCCAGATGACCGCGCGGGTTCGCTATCCTTTCAGGTGGAAGGCATCCATCACTACGACCTAGGCACACTGCTCGATCAGATGGGCGTGGCGGTCCGGACGGGTCATCATTGCTGCCAGCCGCTCATGGCGCGATTTGGAATGACGGGCACCGTGCGGGCGTCGTTTGCCCTCTACAATTCTCAGAACGACATCGATGCGCTGGCCGTAGCCACCACCAAGGCAGTCTCCATGCTGCGCTAAAGATCTGTTCTTGAGAGGCACTCAGGGAAAGCACAGACTCATCTCATGAACATCGTCCTCGGAATTTCTGGATCGATCGCGGCCTACAAGGCGGCCGATCTCGCGTCGCAGTTGGTCAAGCAGGGACATCAGGTTCATGCCGTCATGAGTCGAGCTGCCGTGGAGTTCATCACGCCACTCACGCTTCAGACGCTCACTCGGAACCCCGTGCTCGTCTCGCTAGAAGACGAAAAAAATTCATGGAAGCCCGGTCACATCGAGCTCGCCGATCAGGCGGATCTGTTCGTGGTGGCGCCGGCAAGCGCAAATCTGCTAGGCCAACTCGCGCATGGGCTCGCGGCTGACCCGCTTTCCTCGATCTATCTAGCACTCCCGCGCTCGACCCCGGTGGTGATCGCTCCTGCGATGAATGGCAAGATGTGGCTTCATCCGGCAACGCAGCGTAATTTCGCCCAGTTGGTGGCTGATGGTTGCTCGTTCGTTGGTCCTGCCGAGGGGGGGCTTGCTTGCGGTTACGAAGGGGTGGGTCGCTTGGCTCCCGTGGATGAAATTTTATTAGAAATTGCCAAGCGCGCGGGTTCTTGTGGCGCGTGATTTGATCGATGATTCCGTCGCCTCATCAAATTTTCATGAGTTTCGAGCGCGGTGAAATCGAGCGTGATGAAATGCATGCCTTGATGGCGTTGCACGCCCGCGAGTTGATTTCAGAAATGGAGGAAGACTATCAAAATCCGGCGGCCGCTTGGATTGAAACGCTTTTGGCACGGCGGGCAGCCGGTCAGTTGCAGCGCCGCCACGGAGCCTCGTTGATCCGGCAAATTCTAGCAGCTCTCGCGGAAGTGCCCGATTTTCCACCTAGCCGGTATTTTTGGAATGCAGACCATTCAGACGTGCCGCTTCATTGTTTTTTCCGAATCCGCCGCGAGCCGGTATTTCGGATTTTAGACATCCAGTCGAATGATGTGGAAATCAACGTGCTGGTCGAGCATGGCACGGCAGCGCGGGGCAAGGCGAAGCGTCAAAAGTTTTTGCTCAAGCGTGACGCGCACTGGAGGCTCAGGGCGGAGTTACGTGGATGAAGGCCTTGATCTTATCGTAGGTTGATGCGCCCATGCCCTTCACGTTTTTGACTAACTCGGGCGATTGAAATGGGCGGGCTTGCATGATGTTCGCTGCGGTTTTCTCACCGATCCCAGGCAAGGTCATCAGTTCATTGCGGGTTGCGTGGTTGAGATCGACCGGCTTGTTCTCGACTGCTTGGCCGGTCCCTTTCGCCGTTTGGAGTTCGGCGGTTTCTGCGCGTGCTTCTTTGCGAATGCTTGCCAGTCTTTTCCAATCCGTCTTCGCCCAGGCTCCTCGTCCTGCTTGTGCGGCGGTGAGTTCAAGATCGGCAAGTTCTTCTTTCCATTCGCTCCCGCTGGTGCCGTCCGCAAGCTGACGCACCACACCGAAGGCACGCGCAAGACCTTGCGAAACAAGCCATTCCGAAAGGTTTTCCCCGTCCGAGGTCTCGATGAATCCATAAACCCGCTCAAACCTCCCATCACCCCGCCCATCGGCGAAGGCAGTCACCACGGTGAAAGGTTTGGCCAGCAGCTTGCAGGTTTCTACCTTCGCCGTCTCACCCAATGATTTTGCAGTTAGGATGTCGGCGATCCCGAAATACCGGCGCTGGTCTCGTAGGCGTCGTGCGTTGGAATCGTCGCCGTTGATGTGCATTTCGATGCAGTCGGCACCATACAGCCGGATCGTGCGCTCCTTGCCATCAGGGAATTTAACGGAAAAGCTATCACCGTCTGACCACTCGGTTGGGATCAGCACGCAACCGGTGAATCGGAGGAGTTCCTCGTTTGCGCGGCAAGCGAGTAGGGTCATCAGGAGGATGAGAAAGCAACGAATCATGACTAACAGTTAGCAGTGCGGGTTCGTTTCCACAAGCGCGGGCTTAAGGTCAGGCAGGCAACCCCGAGTCCGGCGGCGAGGCCCCACCAAACCCCGAGAGCGCCGAGTTTCAGGCCGAAGGCCAAGCCTGCGGCGACCGGTAAACCGACTAACCAGTACGATACAAATCCCATGACCGCTGGAATCCTAGCATCGCTCAGGCCACGCAGCATCGATGCCGATGCGACTTGGAGGCAGTCACACAGTTGGAAGACTCCGACAATCATCAGCATCGATCCCGCGAGTTCGATGACATCGGGCGCATGAATGAAAAGTGAAGCGAGGAATCTGCCGAATACCAAAAGCGTGCCTGCGGCGATGAGTCCATACCCACCGCCGAGCAGCCACCCCGACACGACAATCGGGCGCAGGCGTGCGATTTCGCCGGCACCATCGGCCTCGCTGATCCGGACGGTGAGGGCCATCGACAATCCGAGTGGAACCATGAATGCGGTGGCGGCGAGCGTGATCGCGATCTGGTGCGACGCCATCGCCGCAGGCCCGAAGCGGCCCATGATGAGCCCGGCCAACGAGAAGGCGGAGACTTCGGAGATCATCTGCAGACTTGCTGGAAATCCGACGGACAGAAGGCGGCGGAGATCTTTAAAATCCGGTGCTCGCAGCCAGTGATGAGGCACCCAATCCCGCAGCCCGTTGGCGCGGTTTAACCAGAGCAGCATAGCAAGCAAGATAGCGACCCGAGCGATGAGCGTGCCCCACGCAGCGCCATTTAAGCCCAATGCTGGACAGCCAAGATTCCCATAAATGAACACCCAGTTCAGTGCGGCGTTTAAGCCAACTCCTCCGAGGAAAATCCAAAACGGCGGCCATGCGCGACCGAGGGCATCGGCATGGTTTTTCAGTGAGATCGATGCCAATGCGGGAATCACCGAGGCCATGAGAATCAGGAAAAAGCTCTTGGCTCGTTGCGTGACCTCTGCCGGTTGTTGGAAAATTTCTAACCGCATCGAGATCACCCATGCGATGGCGAAAAGTACCAGCCCAATTGCCAATGCAAGATAGAGTCCGTGTCGGCAACTGCCGCGCGCGCCCGCTGGGTCGTTCGCGCCACGCGAGCTTGAGGTGAAAACCGAAATGCCAGTCAGCAGTCCGATCCCAAACACGAAGGGCACGTAAAACAGCGAGTTTGCAAACGTCAGTGCCGCGAGATCAGATACGCCGAGGTGCCCGACCATCAAGGTGTCCACCACGCCCATGAGCATTTGACTCAGTTGCCCGATCATCAACGGAACGGCTAACCGGAGGGTCAGGCGTGATTCGTGCAGAAGGTTCATGGTTTGTCGCGGGTGGCTTTGGTCGAGGACGCATTTTCCATGATCTCATCCGGCGGGCGATGATTTAATGGTCGATGTGCCCCTTTTTCTTGGCGCGGGCGCTGGATCACGCTTTGCTTCGGGCGTGCTTGCGAAACGAATCATCCCTTGCCTCGATGTCACGGCTGGCCGCGTCGTCAAGGGCGTGAATTTTGTGGATCTCATCGACGCCGGTGACCCAGTGGAATGTGCGATTGCCTACAACCTTCAGCAGGCTGACGAGTTGGTGTTTCTCGACATCACGGCGTCGTCCGACAATCGCAAAACGATGGTGGACGTCGTTCGGCGCACGGCAGAAAAATGCTTTATTCCCCTGACGGTGGGTGGCGGGATTCGCAGCGTTGAGAACATGCGCGAAATGCTTCTGGCCGGTGCCGACAAGGTCGGGGTGAATACGTCTGCGGTGACCAATCCTGGGTTGGTCGATGAAGGAGCGAAAGCATTCGGCAGCCAGTGCATCGTGGTGGCGATCGATGCCAAGCGGGAAGGCCCGGGCAAGTGGGGGGTCTACACGCACGGTGGCCGCACGCCGGTCGGCTTGGATGCTGTCGAGTGGGCCAAGGAAGTCTGGCGGCGAGGAGCCGGTGAGATTCTTCTAACAAGCATGGATTCTGACGGCACCCAAGCCGGCTACGACATCGAGCTTACCGCCGCGGTTTCATCGGCGATCGGCATTCCAGTCATTGCGAGTGGGGGCGCTGGAAATCTTGATCACATGGTGGATGTGCTCAATGCCGGCAAGGCGGACGCCGTTCTAGCAGCAAGTATTTTCCACTTTGGCAAACACACCGTGGGCGAGGCCAAGCAGCATTTTGCGGCGCGCGGCGTGCCTGTTAGGCCGATTGTTTGAGGATCAACGCAGTGAAGCGAGTGCATCATCGATTGGCACCGATTGGCGCTGCCGGTCGATGAAGAAGCTGACCTCTGAGTAGCCGACCTCGCGCAAGAGTTGCAGGGCGAATGCATAGCCATCTCCGACGCGTTCTGCGACGTGGGCGTCTGCACCGATCACCACGGGGATGTTGCGTTCTAGCATCATCGCGAGTTGCGAGGGAGATGGATTCATCTCCGGCAATGCCTTTTGAATGCCGCTGGTATTCAGTTCCATGGCCACGCTTGTCGCGGCGATGCGGTCGAGCGCCCGCGCGATGTCTGGCTCGATTCGTGCGAAATCCCATTCGTCAGGAGATTCGTTTTTCACGAGATCTGGGTGGGCGAGGGTGTCGAACAGCCCGCTCTCGGCGGATTGTGCGAGGTGGTCGTAGTAGAGTTGCTGGTAGCTAAAGGTGTCGCCGGTGTAGAAACGTTTACGATAGTCAGAGACTTGGTAATGGACCGATCCAAGCACGTGACTCAAGGGCACGCGTGAGTGGAGTTCGGCGAGCCATGGTTCGACGCCCGGATAGAAATCGCTTTCTAAGCCGAGCCGCACATCGAGCCGACCTGCGAAGACCTCGCGCGTGGCGGCGACCATGGCCACATAGTCGTCGAATTGGTCAGGGGACATCCGCACGTTGGCAGAAAATCCGTCGGGCAGAGGGCAGTGGCAGGTGAAGGTGATGCCTTTAAATCCGCGTGCTACCGCTACCGCTGCGTATTCGTCGGTCGTTCCGAATGCATGTTTGCACAAGGTCGTGTGGCAGTGGGATTCGTAAAGGAGTGGGGTAGGCATCGAGATTAAGCTTCCAGCATGGCGCGGAAAGCGGGAAGAATTTTCTGATAGAGCGAGTTGCGTCCACCGCGTGCGAGCTGGACGGCGACGAGTTCGGCGGAGATGGTGGGATCGATGGGGGAGAGTGAACTTGCGTGGTATGGTCCTGCATCTAACGTGCGTTCGACGTGAGATGCGCCAGTTTTTTGGGTGACTTGAACTTGGGTTGTTCCCGCACGAATCGTGACAGCGGACAACGGTGGCGATGTGGGATTCGCGTGGAGCGCCACGGTGATCGCAGAGCCACCGCTTGACTCGAATGCGATGGTGCCTTTGCTAGAAATGATTTTCCAACCCGCCTGAACTGCAAGCCACGCGAGGACCTGCAACGCGGTGTTGCGGTGATCTGAGTGGTGGATGATCTCGACCTCTTGAACGTAAGGCAAGGCTTGCAGCGCCACTGGATCATCAAACAGGCCGGCGATCCCCACTCGGAATTGCCACGAGCGTGTCCATGCGTGGTCCTGAATGATTAGATCTGGGTTGCTGCCGGAAACCTCCTCGATCATGGCAAACGACGCGGCTGGATTTACCCATGCGGAGCTGTCGATGATGAAGCGGTCCATCACCCGGACAAGGCTCTCTGTTAGAATATCTGACAGCTCACCCTGCCACCAGAAGACGAGCGGCAAGTCCGAGTTCAGATGGGCAAAAACTGTGTTGCGGAAGCGACCGGTGACGCGGCCTGTTAGGTGAAACGCGATCTGTTCGCAGCATACCGATTTCCGTCCATCGGCAAGGTGGCAGTGAGCGGTGATCCAAGCACGCAGGCTAGGCGTTGGCTCGGTGCGATCGATGCCCACTAGAATCGCCCGACAGGCGTGATCGCGGGTCAGTGATCGGATGATCTCCGAATTTTCAATGAGGGCTCCGGGTTTCTCTGAATAAACCACCAGATTCATCAACGAAGCATTCGTTCGCGCATCATCCTGTTCCCAGAGTTTGCGCAGCTCGAGGTCGATCGCAGCCACGGGTACGGCGACCCCAAGCTCGGGGCAGACGTCAGGGATAGCATCGGTGGATGGGCTCATGGTGGCGGCGAGGATGGTCGAGGGTCGGTCGTGCTGGGGGACGGTTTCACTGGCACTCTGTTAGAATGATGCGGATCAGAGCCTGCGCCATGCATTGCCGTCGCTGTGTAGCAAGTCATCTGCTTCCTTGGGACCCCATGAACCGGCGACAAACTCCGCCATCGGTGGTGGGTTCGGTGATTGGTGCCATGCGCGTTCGATGTGATCGATGAATCTCCATGCTTCCTCCACTTCGTCGCGGCGGGCGAAGAGCGTGGCATCCCCCGCGACTGCATCTAATAGAAGTCGCTCATAGGCTTCTGGGCTGCCCTTACCAAAGCTGGTGGCGTAGTGGAAATCCATTTTCACAGGCTCAAGGCGGAGGCTGGTTCCTGGGATCTTTGAAACCATGCGCAGCGAGATGCCTTCGTCGGGTTGGATGCGGATGACGAGCACATTGCTGCCGGGAACACCACCGCTGATGGCATTGAACAGCACGCAAGGCGCTTCTTTGAAATGGATGGAAATTTCGGTCGAGCGCTTCGGCAGGCGTTTGCCCATGCGGATATAGAATGGCACCCCGCTCCAGCGCCAGGTGTCGATGAGAAGGCGGACGGCGACGTAAGCCTCGGTGTTGGATTGCGGGCTGACGCGGTCTTCCTCGCGATAGCCCGGGACTGGGTTGCCATCGACATGGCCAGCGGTGTACTGGGCGCGGACCACATTTTGAGCGACCTTTTCAGGGGTGTCCCATTGGCGAAGTGATCGGATGACCTTCACCTTCTCGTCGCGCACGCCATCGGCGCTGAGATCTGTGGGTGGTTCCATCGCCACGAGGCTGAGGAGTTGGAGGAGGTGGTTCTGGACCATGTCGCGGAGCGCACCGGATTTCTCGTAGTACCCGCCGCGGCCGCCTTCCATGCCCAGATTTTCCGAGCAGGTGATTTGAATGTGGCTGATGTACTTGCTGTTCCAGAGTGGCTCAAAAATCGCGTTGGCGAAGCGCAGCACCATGAGGTTCTGCGCGGTTTCTTTGCCAAGGTAGTGGTCGATCCGGTAGGTGTCCCGCTCTTGGAACGTGTCATTCACCACCTCGTTGAGGCGCTTCGCGGTGGCGAGATCGGTGCCGAAGGGTTTCTCGACAATCACGCGCGCCCAGCAACCCGGCTTGGCCTCGTTGAGGCCAGCATTTTTCAGATTCACTAGAATTTCATCAAAGAACTCCGGTGCCGATGCGATGTAAAACAAGCGGTTGCCCTTGCCTCCGTGATCGGCGTCGATGGCATCGAGCTTTTCCGCAAGGCTGCGGTAGCCAGCGGGATCCGAAAACTCTGAGGTGTGATAGGAAACGTTCTGAATGAAGCTCTCCCAGATCTCGCTGTCGTGACCTGAGCGGGAAACTTTGCGGTTGAGCTCTTCGAGACCACTGCGGAAATCTGCGTCGGATTTGTCGCGCCGTGCAAACCCGATGATCTTGACGCCCGTCGGCAGCTCGCCATCGACTGCGACGTTGTAAAGAGCCGGGATCAGCTTGCGGTGGGTGAGATCGCCAGTGGCTCCGAAGATCACAATGCTGCAAGACTCGGCACGCGAGCGTGAAACCAAGTCTTCGCGGAAGGGATTGGGCGTGGTCATGAGTGATGGGTCATGGTTGGAAGCATGGAAATCAAGGTCGGACATGACCGATCATCCGCGCTTCATGTGCCATGACGTTGAATTACCAGGGCAGCGGGAAGCTGCGGTTGAAGGCAAACACCCGGTCACGGATGGCGTGGAGCTTCGCAAGGTTGGTGTGATCGGATAGAGCTTCGTGGATGAAATCTGCGACTTGTTCGGCATCGGCTTCTTTCATGCCGCGAGTGGTGACCGCTGGGGTTCCGATGCGGATGCCGCTTGGATTCATCGGGCTGCCGGTGTCGAAGGGGATACCATTTTTATTTACGGTGATGCCCGCCTCATCCAGTGCGTGTGAGGCATCGGTGCCGTTGAGGTTTTTGTTGCGGAGGTCGACCAGCATGACGTGGTTGTCGGTGCCGCCAGAGCAGATCCGGAATCCATGATGGGTGAGTCGGGTGGCGATGGCTTGTGCGTTCTTGACGACCTGTGCTGAGTACTCCTTGAACTCAGGCTTGAGGGCCTCGCCAAAGCAAATGGCCTTGGCAGCGATGACGTGCATCAACGGACCACCTTGGATGCCGGGGAAGACTTGGGAATCGATCTTTTTCGCGAATTCTTCTTTGCAGAGGATGATGCCACCCCGTGGACCGCGCAGCGATTTGTGGGTGGTGGAGGTGACGAAATCCGCATGCGGAAACGGGCTTGGATGCACGCCCGCGGCGACGAGTCCGGCGATGTGCGCCATGTCGACGAAAAGGTAGCAGCCGACTTCGCGGGCGAGCTTGCCCATGCGCTCGAAGTCGATGATGCGGGAGTATGCGGAGGCACCTACCGTGATGAGCGCGGGCTTCAACTCGCGTGCAGTTTTTTCTAACTCATCGTAGTTGATCCGTTCGTCATCTGGGCTCACCCCGTAGTGCGTCACATCGTAGAAACGGCCGGAGAAGTTTGCCTTATGGCCGTGGGTGAGGTGACCACCGTGCGCGAGGTCCATCGTGAAAATCTTATCACCCGGCTTCAGCACCGAAAAATAAACGGCGGTGTTTGCCTGTGAACCTGAGTGAGGTTGGACATTTGCATGTTCTGCGCCAAACAACTCTTTCGCACGTTCGATCGCGAGTCGCTCCACTACGTCGACATTCTCACATCCGCCGTACCAGCGCTTGCCGGGATATCCTTCGGCGTACTTGTTGGTTAGGAGTGAGCCCTGTGCTTCCATCACCGCAGGCGATGCGAAATTTTCTGATGCGATCAACTCGATGTTATTTCGCTGGCGGCGCTCTTCCGCGGTGATTGCCGCGTAGATCGCAGGGTCGGTCTCAGAAATGCGGCTACCGGATGATTTGCAAATACGCGCCTCGTGACGGCCGCCTTCAAATGCGGTGGTTAGAAATGTATCGGCCATCGCGGTGGCGGTTGCCGCGTCGGTGAACTTGCCGCTGAGGCAAAGGACGTTGGCATCGTTGTGCTTGCGGGTGGTGATCGTCTCGTCGACCGAGCGTACGCTGGCGGCACGCACGTGGCGGTGGCGGTTTGCTGCGATCGACATGCCGACGCCGGAGGTGCAGGCAAGAATGCCGAAATCATAGGTGCCGTCGGCCACACAGCGAGCTACTAGATTGGCGTAGTCCGCGTAGTCAACGGGCTCGCCCGTGTCCGGCCCGAAGTCGCGCACCTCGTGACCCGCGGCCTTCAGGTGTGCGACCACGGCGTTTTTGAGATCGAAGGCTCCGTGATCGGCTCCAATGGCAATGCGAAGTTTTGGTTGGCTCATGAATGGCTGAATTAAATCTCTGATCGCCAACTTGCAAACCGCAAAGTTCGACGAAATGCCAAATTGTCTCGCGAAAATTAAAATTCCCGTAATTTCCGACGGGGGATCGTCACTCGCAATCTGGCTCTCCCGCCTGCCAACGCCGGCATTCATTTCTGTTACTCGCCAAGAAAACTCACTTTTTTGTTCGAGTGAACATCTTTTTTCTTGCATCGAACACCAGGGACTGCAAATCCTTTGGCGACACGAAACATTAATCCAAACCACAACACACTCCCATGGCCACCAAACAATCCGCCGAAGAAACTGCCACCGAAAAACTCAATGAAGCTCGCAAGCGCAACTTGGATCTGGCCATTTCCCACATTCAGAAGGAGTTCGGCGAGTCTGCCATCATGCGCTTGGGTGACGACCGTTGCGTCGATGTGGATGTGATCCCGACCGGCAATCTTCTCATCGACCGTGCCCTCGGAGTGGGTGGGTTCCCGAACGGCCGGATCGTCGAGGTGTTCGGTCCGGAATCTTCGGGTAAGACAACGCTGACCCTCACGGTGATCGCTCAAGCTCAAAAACGGGGCGGATTGGCGGCCTTCATCGACGTCGAGCATGCGCTTGACCCTCAGTACGCTCGCAAGCTCGGCGTGAATCTCGACGATCTTCTCGTCTCTCAACCCTCATCGGGCGAGGAAGCACTCCAAATCTGTGAGGCCTTGGTGCGCTCCAACGCGATTGCGGTCATCGTGCTCGATTCGGTGGCGGCCTTGGTGACGAAGCAGGAACTCGACGGAGAAATCGGAGATTCCACGGTCGGTGCCCAAGCGCGCTTGATGAGCGCCGCGATGCGGAAGCTCACGGCTTTGATTTCCAAAGCCCAAACGGTCTGCATCTTCACCAACCAGATCCGCGAAAAAATCGGCGTGATGTTCGGAAACCCTGAAACCACTCCTGGCGGACGTGCCCTCAAGTTCTTCTCCTCAGTCCGTGTGGACATCCGCAGAATCGGCGCCATCAAGTCGACCGATGGCACGGTGACCGGCAACCGGACCAAGATTAAGATCGTGAAAAACAAGGTCGCAGCTCCTTTCACGGAGGCTGAATTTGACATCATGTACAACGAGGGGATCTCGTCCACGGGCTCGTTGCTTGATCTCGCCCTCGAAATGGAAATCGTCCAAAAGCGGGGTTCTTGGTTCAGCTACAATGGCACGCAACTCGCTCAAGGCCGTGATGCTGCCAAGGAGTTGCTCAAAGGCGATCCCGCTCTTTACGCCGACATCGAGGCCAAGGTAAAAGAAGGCCTCGAAGCGAAAAAGAAGAAGTGAGCTACCGCCATCGCTAATAATCCTCTAATCCGCACTTAAGAAAGAGTGATGACGAGGGGCGCAAGTGTTGATCTTGTCGGCGCTCTAGGATGAAAACCAACGCGCCGCTGGTTCCCCCAATGGGTGAACCCGTGGTGCGTTGGTTTCCGTCTTCAAACGCCGACAAGATCAGAATTTGTGATCCTCTCCATCACTCTTAACTGCGGATGAGAGGGTGAAATGGTGGCATAAGAAACTTCGCTCAATCGAGCGCAGACCTCGGCTGAGTCGCGGGCGCCAATGACATAAAAACGCCCGCCTCCACTGTGGGAGGCAGGCGTTTTAAAGTGCTTGGTTGAATACGTTCGATTATTCGCCGAGGCCGAAGCGGACGAAGCGGGTCACCGTGAGGGTGTCGCCAAGTTCCTTGCCTTTGGCTTCGAGCAGTTTCGCGACCGTGATGTCTGGATCCTTCACGAATCCTTGTTCGAGGAAGCAGCTTTCTGCGAAGAATTTGCTAACTTGGCCGACGAGGATGTTCTCGATGATGTTGGCAGGTTTGCCGCTTTCGACGAGGCGGGCACGGAAAATTTCGCGCTCGGCGTCCACAAGATCGGCAGGGATGTCGTCGCGGGAGAGCCCCTTCGGAGCGGATGCCGCGATGTGGAGGGTGAGATCCTTGATGAGGTCGCGGAATGTCTCGGTTGATTTGGTTTCAGGCTTGGTGGTGCCCACTTCGATCAGCACGCCGACTTTGCCACCAAGGTGGATGTAGAATGCCACCACGCCGCCTGGGGCTGCGTTGAAACGCACGTACTTGCGGAACTGGAGGTTTTCGCCGACCTCGACGACCTTGGCCTTCACCGTGTCTTCGATGGTGTACTCGCCGAACTGTTGGGCGAGGGCTGCGCTGTGGTCGGAGGCGTCCGACGCGGCAAGAGCGTCTGCGATGCCAGCAACGAACGCTTGGAAACTTTCGTTTTTCGAGACGAAGTCGGTCTCACAGTTGACTTCAAGCAAGAGGCCTGAGGTGGCGTCGGCGTTGACGCGTGCGGTGATGACGCCTTCGTTGGCGGCGCGGTCGGCCTTGGCACCAGCCTTGGCGATTCCGCGCTCGCGGAGGAGTTTGATGGAGGCTTCGAGGTCGCCGTTGGTTTCGGTGAGGACGCGTTTGCAGTCCATCATGCCGGCATTGGTTTTATCGCGAAGTTCTTTGACGATTGCTGCGGTGATCATAATTTTAAAATGAAGAGGTGATAAGAGATCAAAACGGGCGCCCCGCCAAATGACAGGACGCCCGTGTGACAAAGTTGTTAATTTTTGCGACCAGCGACCATGGCATCGACCAGATTCTGGAGGATGAGGCGGATCGAGCGGATGGCGTCGTCGTTGCCAGGGATTGGGAACTGGACGAGTGCAGGGTCGGCATTGGTGTCGACCAAGGCGATGATTGGGATGTTCAAGCGGCGGGCTTCGGCTACGGCGATGGTTTCGCGAGCGGAGTCCACGATCACCACGGCATCAGGCTTCTTGTCCATGTCGCGCACGCCGCGAAGGTTGCGGAGGAGTTTTTCGCGCTCGCGGCCGAGGGCGGCGAGTTCCTTTTTCGACATGGCCTTGAACTCAGGCTGTTTCTCGATGTTTTCGAGGTACTTGAGGCGCTCGACCGACTTGCGGACGGTAAGGCTGTTGGTGAGCATTCCGCCCAACCAGCGGTGATTGACGTAGTGTTGGCCAGTGGCTTCGGCGGCTTCGCGGATGGCGTCTTGCGCTTGGCGTTTGCAACCGACGAAAAGAACCTTTTTGCCTTTGCCGACGAGATCGGCGAGGAAATCAGAGGCTTTGTCCAGTTGTTGGACGGTTTTTTCGAGGTCGATGATGTAAATCCCGCCGCGGTCCTTCATGAGGAAGGGCTTCATGCGTGGATTCCATTTTTTCGTTTGGTGGCCGTAGTGGACGCCGGCGTCCACCATTTCGTTGATGAGGTCGTTGATCATTGGATATTCAGGTTTCCCGCCTTGATTCAGGTCGGGCGATTCTTGAAGACTTGCCGCGTAAGTGGTCCCTCGGGTCTTCGTTGGTGTTAATGCGGCTCAAAGAGGAGCGCGGGGAATAGGGAAACTCGCAGGATTTGGCAAGGGAAATCCTCCGTTCATTTCAGGAATTCTTCGGTCTGGAGGGTTAAATGGGCCTGAGCAAATACCCGGCGACCCAGCCTTGGGAGCCAGATTCGCTCTGGCACCAATGCCAGCCATGGATCTGGCGGAGTGACTCGAGGCGGTCGCCCCGTTTGATGGTGAGCACCGTGGGATCGTAGGGTTCGGTGGCCGCAAATCGCCCGCCGCCCAGCGGTTCGAGGAATTCCTCGGCGATGTAGCCATCGTTGCCGTCGTTGTCCGAGGCCCAGACCCAGCCGGGCCATGCGCGATCGGAGATGCCTACCGTCACCTCGTCTCCAGCCTGCAAGTGGAGCGGTTGGCTGTCTTTGTCTTCGTAGTCAGCGTTGGCGGTGAAGGATGGCATGGGGCGTGGGTGGGAGATGAGTTGGGCAAATGGGATGGATCGGGTTCAGGGACGGGCGGCGGCGCGGCGGAGGCGATCCATGATGGCGACGCCAAGGCCAGTTTCACTGACAGGCTCGGCGATGATCGCGTCCAGTCCGGCCTCATCAAGCGCGCGCATCACGAAAAACAGGCGGATGGCAGCCTCCGCGAGTTTTCCGCTTCCCGGGCTGAGGGATTCGATCACGTCCCAGTCGTGGAGTGTGACATATGGGCTATCGTCGTCGCCCGTGTAGCACAGAAGTCCGTACTTTTTGCCTTCCTCGGGGGTGAAATCCTCGAGATTTTCCAGTAAAATCAATGGCGTGAGGGGAGCGTAGTGGCTCGCGAGCTGGCCCGGGGCCATGGGGGCATCGAGCTGGACCTCGCGAACTTTTTCAACTTTCCCGAACTCTTGGAGTTGTTCCTTGGTGACAGGGCCTGCGCGGTGCAGCCGGAAAATCGGTTTTTTCCCTTCGCGGGGTTCGATCGAAATGATCGTGCTTTCGACCCCTTCCGAGCAGGCACCGCCATCGACGATGAGGGGGATTCGATCGCCAAGTTCCTTCATCACGGCGGAGGCGGAGGTGGGTGAGATCCGGCCGAACCGGTTGGCACTCGGAGCGGCGATCGGGTGGCCAAGCTCCTTGTTCACCGCCCGGAAAACTGGGTGGGCGCTTTGCCGCACCGCGACCGTGGCGAGTCCGCTGGTGACGAGGTCTGGCACGTCGGGGTGCTTTGGTAGAATCAGGGTGAGAGGGCCTGGCCAGAAGGCGTTGGTGAGTTTGTTGACGGCATCCGCGATGTCATCGGGCACGATCGCAACGGATTTTAGATCGCTGCGGGAGGCGATGTGGACGATGAGTGGGTCGAACGATGGGCGCTCTTTGGCGGCGAAAATCTTGGCGACGGCTGTGGGGTTCAGGGCATCTGCGGCAAGGCCGTAAACGGTCTCAGTGGGTAACGCAACCACCTCACCGGCGCGCAACAACGCGCAGGCATCGGCGACGGCATCCTTCATTTCATCATCAGCAACTTGGACAATTCGGGTCTCTGGCACGCGGGATTTGTGCCAGAGCTTCGGGCATCTGGCGATCCTCGAATTTTCAAAATTCGGCAGTGTCAGGAGTGCTACGCTTCATCGAGCCAAGCGCGCCACCCTCCGAGGTGGGTGATCTCATTTGCGCCCACGATCGCCCGGGGCTCGGCGATGAAGCCCGGAACTTCTTCGCCGGATTCCAGCAAGACCTTGCCAATTCCGAGTGGCGCTGGAATTTTTGAGATGAAGTCGCCGAAAGCGGCCGGCTCCAACTCCCAGACCTCGACGAGGATTGACGCGCCCGCGCAATCATCGCGGATTAAGGCTGGTCGCGGGGGGATCGACCCGCTGGGTGGCATTGCATACATTCTGTAGCTCGCTGCGGTACTCGTCCGCTCGCGCAGGATGGCGCCACGGTCTGCGAGTTGCCAATGCAGTGCCAGACCCTCCAGATGGGCACCGCAAACCAGCAGTGGGATTCGCGACGAAGGTGGCGGTGGGGTTTTCAGTATCTCCCCTCCAAAGCGACCCGCGAGTTCTAACAAAGCAACATCCGACCCTGCCGGTGCGGCAAGCGTGACTCCCCATGGCGCGCGTCCGTCACGGGCACGTCCCGCCGGCATGGCCACAGCTGCGAGATCGAGTAGGTTCATGAAATTCGTGTAGCGGCCGAGCGTGGCGTTCGTGCTGTAAGGATCAGCTAGATTTTCTGCGACGGTGTAGATTCTTGGGGTGGTGGGCAGCAGAAGCACATCGATCGTCTCCCACACTGTTGCGGTTTCTCGGGCGATTTCCCGCAAGCGGTACTGAGCCTTGAAGGTCGCGGCCGCATCCCAACCCTTGGAGCCCTCGAGAATCCTCCTCGTCACGGGAAATACGGCGTCTGGATGATTTTCGACGAATTCACCAACGGCTGCCCAGCGCTCCGCCACCCAGGGCCCTTCGTAAAGCAACTTAGCGGCCTCCGTAAATAGGGTCAGGTCGATCCCGACCGGGGTTCCGCCGATGGATTTCATCATTTCGACCGCTGCAGCGAAAAGTGCTGGAGTATCGGGGTCGTCCGAAAAATCAAGCGCGAGTGGAACACCGAACCGGAATGATTCATTGATTCTAATCGATTCTAGTGATTTAATTGAAAATGCATCGGCGGCATCATAGGCGGCGACCACTTTGGAAATCGCAAGCGCATCCTCAGCCGAATTTGCAAAAACCGAGACGCAGTCCAGCGATCGGCAAGCGGGTACGACGCCACGACTGCTGAGAAGTCCGCGTGTCGGTTTCCAGCCGATTAGTTCTTGAAAGGCCGCTGGCACACGGCCTGAGCCAGCGGTGTCTGTGCCTAACGAAAAAACGCAAAGTTCTGCGGCCACTGCTGAGGCGCTGCCGGAACTGGATCCGCCGGGGAGGAATTCCGCAGCAATCGCATTTCTTGGCACCCCATGCGGTGAACGCGTGCCGACCAATCCGGTGGCAAACTGGTCGAGGTTGGCTTTTCCTAATGGGATCGCGCCGGCCTCGCGCAAAAGGCGAACCACCTCGGCATCGCTGCTGGGAACATAGGCGAACTCGGGGCAAGCCGCGCTGGTGGGCCAGCCGCCGACGTCGATGTTGTCCTTTACGACAAATGGAACGCCCCAAAGTGGTAGGTCTTTGGGCATGGCCTCTACTGCCGAGGCGAGGTTCAAGAGTATATGTTTCTCGGGTAGATGAATGAACAATGCGGGATCGTTCCAAAGGTGGATCTTCTCCCAGATTTCATGAATCACCTCGGTGGGCGTCACGCCGGTGGCGTATCGGTTTTTGAGCTCGTTGAGTTTCATGCGCTCATTAGGATTTCACAATAACAAGTGCTTGGCCTGCGCGCACGCTTGCGCCCGCGGCGACGAGAATCTCGACGATCTCAAGCTCGCTGTCGGCTTCTAACGGAATTTCCATTTTCATGGCTTCAAGAATCAATGCGGATTCGCCGGGACTGAGTCGAGAGCCGATGCTTACCTCGATCTTCCAGACGCTGCCGGTGACCGGGCTATCGAGGGTGAAGCAGCCATCGGGAATGGAAATTGCATCGTCGGGGATAACAACCTCAGTGGGTGAATCCATCGTCAGCCCAGCCTCTTGCCAACGCTGGCGTTCTCCTTGGAATGCGAGGCGTTGTTTGGTTTGGAACGTTTCGATCTCGGCGGAGTTTGCAGCGAGAAATGCTTCATAGTCGGAGAAGCGGAAGATGCCCTTCTCGATTTTTAGCGAGTGTCGTCCGCGTGGCACCTCCTCGCGGAGACGCAGTAATTCCTCGGCGCTCACTGGATAGAAACGCAGTTGGTCGAAGAACCGAAGGAGCCAGGGTTTCTCGAAGTCGTGGGTTTTCCTCCAACGATTCCAAACCGGAATGGTCCTGCCAGTGAACTGATAGCCGCCAGGGCCTTCCATGCCGTAAATGCAAAGATAAGCGCCACCGATGCCGACCGCGTTTTCCGGTGTCCAGGTTCGTGCCGGATTGTACTTGGTCGTCACCATTCGGTGGCGTGGATCAAGCGGCGTGGCGACGGGTGCGCCGAGGTACACATCGCCAAGCCCCATTACGAGATAGGATGCGGCAAAGAAAATTTGATAGACTTCGTCGATGGAATCGAGGCCGTTGATGCGGCGGATGAATTCGAGATTGCTTGGGCACCATGGCGCATCGGGCCGGACGCTTTGCATGTAGCGGCGAATGGCATCTTGGGTGCTCGGGTCATCCCAACTGAGCGGTAGGTGCACGATGCGTGAGGGCACTTCGATTTGCTCAAGTGGTGGCAATGATGTGATGCCCGAACGAATTTTTTCCCACAGCTCGCTGCGGGAGATGACACTTGGGTCATAGTGAACTTGCAGCGAACGGATACCGGGTGTTAGATCGATGATTCCAGTTACGGCCTCTTGTTTCAGCCATTCGTGGACGACATGCGCCTTGAAGCGCAGCTTCAAGTCGAGATGGTGGGGCCCGAATTCAATGAGAAAGTATCGATCCCCCGCACGGCGGACGACCACCGCTTCATCGCCCTCGCCGAACCCATCCATCACGCAGGATCCGCGGGGCATTTCGGAGGGGTCTGCTAGTACGGTGCGGCTTCCTGAGATGAAATCGGCCAACTCCGTCTGGCGGTTACTGGCCCATGCTTCGTCGACAGGGACAAACTCGATGAGGTCTCCGGGGCGGAGTTGGCCGAGCTTCCAGAGTTCTGCATCCACGACGACGACTGGGCAGACAAATCCGCCGAGGCTGGGGCCGTCGGGGCCGAGGATCACCGGCATGTCACCCGTGAAGTCGACCGCGCCGATGGCATAGGCATTGTCATGCAAGTTGGAGGGGTGAAGTCCGGCTTCTCCGCCGTCGGCGCGTGCCCACTTTGGTTTTGGTCCGATCAGACGGACACCTGTTCTAGCAGAATTGTAATGCACTTCCCAACGCGTTGCGAAGAACGTGTCGATGTCTTCATCGAGAAAGAAATCTGGCGCACCATGTGGGCCATAAAGCACCCCGATTTTCCAATGATGGGTGAGGGGGATCGGTGACGATGAGGTTGATGGCGTGGAAGGGATGGCAGCGCCGATTCCAAGAACATCGCCGGGAAGAAGTGCACGGCCAAATGGGCCACCGAATTTCCCTAATGTGAATGTTGAGCAGCTGCCGAGGTATTCTGGTGACTCGATTCCGCCCGCGACTGCGAAATACGCGCGGGCACCGTTGCCTTCGAAACGGCCGATTTTTAGCACATCACCCGCAGCAATGGCGATGGCGCGATTCATGGAAACAGGCTCGCCATTTTTGAGCATCAACGTGGGGGCGCCCACGATGGCGATTGTGGTTGGTGAATTGAAGCGTAGTGTCGGGCCCGTCATCGTGATTTCGAGTGCTGCGATGCCCTCGTCATTGCCAACGAGGCGATTCGCGAGTCTGAGCGAAAGTGGGTCGAAGGGGCCGCAGGGAGGCACGCCCACTTCCCAGTAACCGATGCGACCAGGCCAGTCTTGCACGGTGGTCATGGTTCCAGCGGAGACGATGTCGAACGTGTGGGGTTGGTAGTAGAAATCCGCCATGTCACGCATGGCCACGCCGCCTTGAATGTAGGGAGTCCAGAGGACAATCTCGCGCAGGTAACGTAGGTTGGTCTCGATGCCGAAGATGGAGGTTTCATTCAGCGCTTTTTCTAACAGGCGAACAGAAGATTCTCTGCTTTCGCTGTGGACCATGATCTTGGCGAGGAGTGGATCGTAAAACGGGCTGACCTCGGTGCCAGCTTCGACCCATCCGTCACAGCGGGTCCACGAAGGGAAAGTTGCTTCGGTTAGAAGTCCAGAACTTGGCCGGAACTGATGGTTTGGGTCTTCCGCGTAAAGGCGTGCTTGGATCGCGCAGCCATGAGTAGGTGGTGCCACCTTGGGCATCTGCCAGGTTGCGTCGAGGGCAAGGCGAGCCATCCATTCGACCAGATCGATGCCGGTGACAAGCTCGGTGACGCCGTGTTCGACTTGCAGGCGGGTGTTCACCTCGAGGAAGAAAAAGTCGTCTCGGTCGGCATCGTAGATAAATTCCACCGTGCCTGCGGAGCGATAGTTCACGCACTCGCCCAGTTTGATTGCTGCGGCGTGTAGGGCGGATCGGGTGGTGGCTGAGAGGCCGGGTGCAGGGGTTTCTTCGAAGACCTTCTGATTGCGTCGTTGAACGGAGCAATCACGCTCACCAAGCGCTAACACCTTGCCCTTGCCATCGCCGAAAATCTGAACTTCGACGTGGCGACCGCGTTGGATGAATCGCTCGAGGAACACGCTGCCGGAACCGAAGCTGCGTTCGCTTAAGCGTACGACGCTCTCGAACTCGCGGCGGAGCTCGTTCTCATCGCTGCAGACTTTCATGCCGATGCCTCCACCGCCAGCGGTGCTTTTAAGCATGACGGGGAAGCCGATTTCATTTGCGGCGTGGGCGGCTGTCTCTGCATTGGTTAGAAGACCGGTGCCGGGGACCAATGGAACTCCAGCGTCGCCAGCGATTTGGCGTGCTTCGTGTTTAAGACCGAACGCGATGATTTGCTCTGGGGTGGGTCCTAGCCATTTCACTCCGGCGTCTTCACACATCTTGGCGAAGTCGGTGTTCTCGCTCAGGAGACCATAGCCTGGAAACACTGCATCCGCGTTGGATGTCTTGGCGATTTCTAGTAGTTTTTCCTTGAGGAGATAACTCTCGGATACCGGGCCAGGACCGAGGTGGAATGCTTCATCTGCTAGATCCACGTGCGGGGATCCGGCGTCGGGTTCGGAATAGACGGCGATGCATCGGAGGCCGAGGCGCTTGAAGGTTCGGATCGCGCGGGCGGCGATTTCCCCGCGGTTGGCAATGAGGATGGTGCCTTTCATATTAGTTCCAAATCAGGACTTCGACTGGGGTTGGGTTCCAGCCGTTACAGGGATTGTTCAGTTGTGGGCAATTCGAGATCAAGCAGACGACGTCCATCTGTGCGGTCATTTCCACGTACCTTCCGGGCGCGGAAATGCCATCGGCAAAGCTGAGCTCGCCGGAGGGAGTGACAGGCACATTCATAAAGAAATTGATGTTGCAGGTGATGTCGCGTTTGGTGAGTTCGACATTCCATTCCTGTGCGCCGCGGATGAAGCTATCGCGGCAGGCATGCATGCATTCCGTGTGGTGAGCATAGCGCATGGTGTTGGATTCTCGCGAGCAGGCGCCACCGAGGGTGTCGTGGCGGCCGCAGGTGTCGGCGGTGATGGTGAGGAGGGCATTTCCTTCCGTACTCATGAGGCGGGTGCCAGTGGTGAGGTAGAGTGCTGCTTGCGCTTGGATGGTTTGGTCGGCGCTGTAGCGTTCCGTGGGGTCGGTGGCTTTGAAAAACAAGGTATCGGCCGCTTGATTGCCTTCGAGGTCTAGGATTCGGAGCGTCTGGCCTTTTTTGATTTCATGGATCCACCAGTCGCCAGCGGGAATGACCTCACGGTAAATCGCGGCTTCGGGTGCGAGAGTGCTTTCGGTCATGAGTGTTAGAATCTGAGGGTGTGATAGGTGGTATTGTTTTCCCACGCGCGGAGATTTTCGGGGCGAATGCTGAGCGAGGGGTCAGTGGGTGACGGTGGATCTCCTGCGAAGACCTCAAGTTTCACGTGGCGATGACGGTAGGTGGGATCGGGATCGAGTGGATGCTGGCAGGTGTTCATAACCACCAGTGTGTCGATTTCGAAGCGGAGCTCGATGGTGTCGCCGGGAGTTGAGTGGTTCGGCACGAACGCCAATTTTCCGGCATCGTCGGGGGCTGCCTTGCTGAACAAGTTGAGGTTGGGGACAAGGTCTTTCTTGCCGAGGCCCCACTTCGCGAGTTCGATGAGAAAGCACTCGTATGCGTTGCGATACCAGTCGTTGTGTGCCTGTTGATAGGGGTTTGCGCCGTATTTTTGCAGCACTAGGTCAGCATGGCTGTGGCCACAAACCGTGTCGTGCCATCCCAACGAATCGGCGGTGATCGAGGCAATGAGGCGGCCCATGTCGGAGTGAAGGCAGTAGGGCGCGCGCAGGTGGAAAATGTGTTGGCCCTTGAGGGTGTCCGGCATGTTGTAGCGTTCGGTCCGTTCGAGGGCGTTGTAGAGGAGCATGCCGACGTTGGCACCGCCGTCGAGGTCGGTGAGTTTGAGGCGTTTACCGCGCGAGATCACGCCGGACCACATGCCGGCCCCGTGAAGCGTTTTTTCGTAGATCGGGTTCATGGTCGTTTGCTCGCACCTTTTGCGTGAAGTGGTGGAATGAGGTGGGGTGTTAGGGTGAGGTGGGCTGTTTTCACCCCTTTGCAGGTGATGAGTTTGTTGGTGATGTCGCGCAGCGTGCGCGCTGGGCCCTGCATCAAAATCACCTCGAGGACATGATCCTCCTCAAGCAAGATGTGCTGCGATGAAATGACTTCGGCGATGTGGTCCCGGAAGATTCGAGAGAGGTCGCGCAGCAAGGCGCTTTTCGACTCATCGTAAACGAGTGTCAGCGTGCCAGCCATCACCTCGGTACCGATTTTTCCGAGGTGCTGAGCCACGTGCTGGTGGATCATTTCGCCGATCGCTTGCGATCTGCTATCAAATCCGCGCTCGGTGACGATGCGCTCAAATGTCTGAAATGTCTCTTCAGGCATCGAGACGGTCATCCGCCTCAATCCTTCGGTGCTGCGGCTACTCGTCATGTGCCAAAAGACTAAGCACAAGTTGGGCCAGTATGAAGTTATTTTTAAATCCTCATACTTTACGAGGGATTAAAGCGCCCTTCGGATGACATCGGCGAGGTATTTTTCAAATTGCCAGATGGGTTCTTCGAGATGACTGAGCCTTCCGGGGGTGTGGCCAGCGGAGTTCATGCCGCGTTGGGTGGCGACGCAAACCTCCATGTCTTCCATGTGAAAATTGATACCGCCTTGCACTTCCTGTTTGAGGACATCCTCGTAATTGGCGAGATCCTTGGCACCTTTGGAAATGATCATGGTGGTCATTAGGGTGCAGGTCTCAGGGCCGGTCGGCAGGAGGCGGTACCAATACACGCGGTCAGGCGCGGTGAAGAGCAGGAAGTTTGGATAGCCAAGGTATACACCCCATTCGAGGCAATCGCCGATGTCCAAGTCTGGGAAGATCGGGAATGGCGTGTCGGGATCTCCAGTTTCAAGAATTTTTGCCCTCATGCTCTCCTTGAGTGGCAGGTGCATGCATGAAAACTCTGGGTCATAAGGCTCTGTCCAGCAACCGCGGGCTGGCAAGAAGGGTTCGAGTGTCTTCATGTGTGCACCCAAGTGGTGGTAGGCCTCCATGAAATTTTCTAACAGTATTTTCCAATTGAAATCGCATTCCCAATGGGCCGACCAGACAAGATCGGCGGAGGCCATGCCCCATTTGCCGATGAATTGATCGCGGAAGCGTGCGTACTTCTCGGACAGCGGGGGGATCTCAGCGGAAAGCGTCACAAAGACGAAGCCCTCCCAGATTTCGCTACGGAACTCATGAAGGCAAACTTCACTGCGGTCGAAGCCTTCGGCTTGTTGCATTTCGGGTGCGCCCACCAGTCTGCCACTGAGGTCGTAGCTCCAGAGGTGATAGGGGCAAAGGATGACGCGCTTGTTGCCATTGTCTGGATGGTTGAAACCGCTGGGCATGAGATCCATGCCGCGATGGCGGCAAGTCCGTGACAGGACTCTAACGGCCATGTCCTTGCCCCGCACGACTAGCATGGGCTCGCCGCAAAGGTCGATTCTAATAAAATCACCAGCCTTTGGGATTTGGGAAATGTGGCAGAGTGACACCCACTCCTTCTTGAAAATCTCTTCGCCCTCAAAGTCGTGGAAGTCAGGATCGGTGTAGACGGCAGCAGGCAGGCTGATCGAATGTTCACGTGGCCGCGAAGCGGTGTCGATGACGGATTGAAAGAGCGGTAGCAAAGAGCTGATGTTAGGCTTCTTGACGTGGGTTGTGGGTGTGGCGGTGATGCACATGGTGATGTTAGATGGCTGAGTTAAACTGGAGCTGAAAGCGTTCCGACTGGCGGTGGCCAATCCAGCGATTGACGTCCCAGAGGTCGGCGACCGGTTGTTGGGAAAATGGTGCGCATTGCAGGTAGCCGTCGGGACCAAATTCAGGGGTCATGGTGAACTGGGTGAACCCGCGGGATGCCATGGAATTCCAGATGTCGGTCCACCAGCGTTCGTGAGCGGCAAGGTTTGCGAGGTGCTCGGGAGCTCTTGGGTCTGGAACCTGGGGCCCTTGATTGTAGCCAACCCGGGGTTGAATGTGATGGGCGTGTGCTGCTGCAAGTGCTAGAATTTCAGGCTCCTCGTCTAGGATGAGGCGCTCACTTACCACGCACCAGTGACTGAAGTCACAGGTGATTCGCAGCTCGGGCACTGCGCGTAGGATTTCGCGGGTCAGCCACGGGCTGTAGGTTGATCGTCCCCGATGAGTCTCGACCGAGATGATGATTTCGTGCATTTCCTGCAGTCGAACAACCCCTTCATGAAAGCGGACTGCATCCGCCGTGGACCATGCGTCATAGCCCGCCATGGTATTGATGAAACGGGGTGAGCCTTCCATGCTACGGAAGATGCCATCCTCTAATGATTCGAGATGATCCTCCACGCTTCGGTGCGGAAGTGGCACAAAAACCCCTGATGGCGTGCAGGTGCTTATCTCGGCGATCCACTCAAGCTCAGCCGCTTCGAGGGCCTCAAAGAAAGCTCTCCGTTCCGTGGGATCCAAGGGCGCCGGCGCCTCGATGCCGACGAAGCCGGCCTGATGACAAAGTTGAATGGCATCAGTGAGGGATCCTTCGTGGCCCCAGAGTGTTTTGAAGAGTTCGAGTTCCATAGGGGATTAGAGTGAGAGGGCCACACGGAATCCGAGGTTGTCCCAATGGGATTGTTCGGGTGCCCAGTCCCGCCATGACGCTCGCAAGACTCGGGGAAGATGGTCCCACGCGCCTCCGCGGATCGTGCGGCATCCTGATTTGCCGTGATCACTCCAGGCTGAGCCCTCACAAGGTGCGCCAACGTAGTCGGGGTGCCATGCATCGGCTGTCCATTCGCAGACATTTCCTAACAGATCGAACAGTCCGAGTGGATTGGGGGGATATTGCCCGACAGGGGTTGCCTGCCCACATCCGACTGGATTGCCGAGTTCATCATACAGGAAATTGGCATCTCCAATGTCTAGGCTGCCACCGTGGGGGAAAACCGTGACGCTTCCTGCACGACAGGTGTATTCCCACTCTGCCTCGGACGGAAGACGGTAGTTCTCGCCAAAGGCCGCTGAAAGCTCGCGAAGGTATCCATTCGCCTCGTGAAACGTGACATTCACCACGGGGCACTCACCATGAAGCCCATGAGCCTCGCCGGGGGGAGGCGAGCCCATGAGAAGCATCCACTGGTTCCGAGTGACGGGAGTCTTGGCCATGGCGAATCCGCGTTCAAAAGTGACAAGGTGCCTGGGGAGTTCGACGGCCGTGACAAATTTATCTTCCTCGATGCCGCCCATAAAAAAGTCACCAGGGGGGATCACTGCCAAGTCTGGTGCTGCGGCTAGATCTTTGGATTTCATGGAGTTGTGGAGTCGCAGCAAGCGGGTTAGAATCCGGATGCCTTTAGCCGCTTAAAGGGTGAGAGATCGACGCCGGACTCCATTGGGTAGTCCTTCTTGACTGTTCCGAATTTAATCCACCAGTCGTTGGTGAGTTTCCAATGGCGACTGATTTCATTGTTCGAGCCGAAGGGAGGCTCGCCCTCGAGGACACCCATAAATCGTCCCGCTTCTTCATAGTTGAATGGATAGATTCCCCCATCGGTTGCGCTGCCATTTGCACCCAATACTGTGACCACATCTTCGTTTTTGAAGCCAAGTCCCTTGGCCATGATCGCGTTGGCCTCGGTAGGGTTTTCTTTCCAGAATTTGACTGCTGCAAAATATGCCTTTAGGGTGAGCTTGGCGAGTTCAGGCTTATTTTCTAGAAATGAACCGCTCATGTACATGCCATCGCCTAACAGGGCAGTTTTTTTGAAGTATGGATCCTTCGAGGTGGCAACAGCCTTTGAGCCCGGAAGGCTTGATAGCACTTTGCCACCAAAGGGCTCCCAAAACTCGCCTGCAGCAACTTTACCGCTCACCATTGCAGCGACTGCATCATCCATGATGACATTGGTGTAGGTCACTTCATTGAACTTCACGCCATGATCTTCAAGCCAGATTCCCATGTAAATTTGGGTGAGTCCTCCCTCAAGCACTGCGACCTGTTTTCCTTTCAAATCCTCTGCGGAATTGATGCCAGGTCCTAGGATAATTTTGTCAGTTCCATAAGATGGATTGGTATAGGTCACGAGTTTGACAGGTACACCTTTGTCCGCGGCGATTGGACCATATTCGACGGTTGACGAGGTGACATCCAGTTTTCCTGCAGCCATTTGTGCGAAGCTCTCGTAGGGATCTTCAATGATCGAAATGTCGAGATCGAGTTCAGGAACAAGGTTCTTTTCCTTCGCGATGAACCAGAATGCATATCCTGGCCAAGAGAAGAGTGATATCTTGACGGTTTGGGGCTTGACGGCAGAAGCAGTGGTGGTTCCTACTTCATTTTTGGAACATGCGGCGAGCAGCAAGCAGGTTGCGGCGAGTACGGTCTTGATGGATGATGTATGTCTCATGGTGATAATCAGTGGAGGTAGCGGAATAGTGCCCGATGAAGGCAACGGATGAAAGCATCAGAAAGAAGGCCAAGGATGCCGATCATTACGATGCCGGCCATGATGTCATCGACCTGAACAAAGCGCTTCGCCCGCATCATCATTGCGCCGATTCCATCGGTAGCAGCTACGATTTCCGCGATGACGAGATAGGTCCAGCTGACACCCAGCATTTGCCTTGCGGTATCCATATAGCTTGGTAGTGCGGCGGGCAGTAGGACTTTCCAGAGAACTTTGGACCGAGATGCTCCCAAGGTGCGCGAGCATTCTACTAGATCGCTAGCGACCGCCCGAGTGTTATCCATGAAAAGTGTGGTGAGGAAAAAAACCACCCCGATCACCAGAAGTGCGATTTTCTGGCTGTCGCCAGTCCCAAGCCACATCAGCAGCAGGGGCACGAATGAAGGCGCGGGTAAGTAACGCAACGGCGAAACGATCGAATTAAAAAAACTCGCAACTGGAGAAAATGCACCCATGAACATGCCGAGAGGGAGCGAGATTCCCAAAGCAATGGTATAGCTAAGGAAAATCCGCTTCAGGCTTTGGAGAACATCGGTGCCGAAATCACGCTCCCCAAAAAGGTTTCCCAGCGATTTGGAAACTTGGAGCGGACCGGGTAGCAGCGTTGAATCTGCGAGTCCCGAGGTGGATAGAAAATGCCAACCTGTGAAAAAGCATGTCCATGCACAAGCTCCTAACACGAACCGCGTCAGAAATCCCAAGCGGTGTTGAAATTCAAAGACAGATTGGCATCCTTTCACAATTCGTTCCCGCACTGCGATTGCCGCTGGGGAACGTTCTTGAATTGGAGTAATGTAAATTGCCCGTGCCATGACTTTATCGGGGTCAGATTGAGCACCCCGTGTGCCAGCTCTCAATATTATTTGCGTCTGCAACTATTTTTCCCTAGACTGCGATTTCGGAGCATTCATCATTCTAATCCTGATGAAATTGCTACCCCAACAAGTCGCTTGGCGTTTATTCCTTACGGTTCACGCGCTCTCCTATCGGAAGATCGATGAGGGCCTCCACACTGCGGGTTGTTTGTCATTCGACGATTACGATGTTTTGCTGACGGTGAATGAAGCCGATGAACAGGTGATGCGGATGAGTGAGCTTGCGGAGCAGGTATTGTTGAGCAAAAGCGGCATGTCCCGCCGAGTGGCTCGGTTGGTCGAGCGGGGATTATTGGACCGGGAGCAATGTGCGCAGGATGGTCGAGTGTTCTGGGTGAGTCTTACGCCAAGCGGCCGCAAGTCTCTGGGAAAGGCATGGGATGTTTACAGCAGTCTGATTGAAGAAACATTTGCGAATCATGTTACCAAGCCAGAGGCAAAGTTGTTAGGTGAGGTGTTTCAGCGCATTCTTAACCGAATTGGATCTGTGCGGCATCGGGAATTGCTCCAAGCAAATGTTACCGATGAGCCGTTATTCGTTTCAAGGGTCCTTAGGTAGGGGAGATACTTGATGATACGTTGGGATTGTGGGATGAGTCGCAATCCAATTGAGCTGATCCTCTGTCCAACATTCGTCTGAGGGCGGGTGGGCCTCAGCTTGATCCAAGGTGCAGGTGTTGATTTCAAACCACTGCGGGATCGTAGGATCGAAGAACATCAGAGGGGTTCCGCAGTGAGCACAAAACGAACGCTCGCGATCCGCATGTAGGAGAATCTTTGGTTTACCCTGCAGCCAAGTGAGCGCACCGGTGCGGAAGAAACTCCACGCCACTGCAGGAGCGCCGCTGGCTTTTCTGCAATCGATGCAATGGCAAAGCGATGTTTGGTGCATCGGTCCGTCGAGTTCATAGCGGATCGTTCCGCATAGGCAGCCGCCTTGAAACTTAGATTTTTTACTCACGGTTAGATCGTGGGGAGTGATTTCCAATGCTCAGCGTGGAGGGGTGGATCTTCGGTGGTGGCGGTCATCACAGTTTCGCGGAGGGAAGCCACCATTTCATCGAAGAGTAACTTTCCCTGAGCGGAGGTTGCTTCTGAAGGATTTCCTGTAACGCCATTGAGGCTCGTCTGGGCTACTGGATAGGAAAATACTTTGTCCACCGTGCGATCCGGATCGTCGGAGGTCACTAGGCGATCCATGGCCACGAGGCTCGGATAAAGATGAAGCATCAGAGAAGTCTCCGCAGCATTGGCATGGAGATCACTAGCATCGCGGGTGTACTCGGTCCAGATCGAGCGGGTCATGTTGAAAACATTGATGAGGCCGATCTGCAAAGCTCCGAGATGAGCGAGGCGGATCTGATCGACGGCGACTCTCGCGGGGGCGTCATTGCCGAAGTGGGCGTTCACCAGTAGCAATCGCTTCCAGCCCGTTGCCACCGCCCATGAGGTGATGTCGCGTAGGGTGGCGATGAACGTCTCGTGGCGAAGTGAGAACGTTCCGGGCCATTTCGCGGTGTGTCCTTGGGAAACGGTGTAGCGCAGGGCAGACATCACCGCCACTCCAGTTTCAGCGGAAACCGTATGGCAGACTTTTTCTGCTAGAAGTGTGTCCATGGCCACGGGCAGGTGTGGCCCGTGCTGCTCGGTTGCCCCGAGAGGCAAGAGCAGCAACCCGCCCAGCCGATTGCGTTGTTGGGCGATTTCGGGCCACGCAAGATTTTCAAGAATTACCGGCATCATTCTAGAACATCCTCGCGTAGGTGTCGATTTCCCACTGGCTGACGCGTTGGTGGTATTGGCGCCATTCTTCGGACTTGTAGGCAATGAACTCGTTGCGCAGTTCGCTGCCGAGGGTCTCTTCTACAAATGGATCAGCGGCAAATGCTCTTACCGCTTCATCGAGGGTGCGTGGGAGTTCACCGATTCCACGAGCGGCAAATTGCTCTGGAGTCAGTTCGTACAGGTTGTCTTCGTGGGGATCTCCGGGGTCAAGTTGTTCTCGGATTCCTTGCAGGCCAGCGGCGAGAACAAGGGTGGCGGCGAGATAAGGGTTGCAGGCTGCGTCGGCATTTCGGCTTTCGCATCGCCCTCCAGCCATCGGCACGCGCACGGAGTTGGTGCGGTTGTTTCTACCATAGCTATTGAAGACGGGCGCCCAGGTGAAATAAGACATGAGTCCTTGTCGAACGAGGCGCTTGTAGCTGTTTACCGTAGGCGCGAATGCGGCGCAGAGGGCTGGTCCGTGTTTGAGGACGCCAGCGATGAACTGGTAGCCGAGTTCGCTGATTCCAAGACCACGAGGGTCATCTGCGTGAGGGCGCTTGAAGAGGTTTTCGCCTGTTTCCAAGTTATAGAACGACATGTTGAAGTGAGCTCCGTTGCCTGTGCGGTTTGCAAATGGCTTGGGCATGAACGTCGCCAGCAGGCCCTCTTCTGCGGCATAGTGCTTTGCCATCGTCCGGAAAAACACATAGCGGTCGCACATGGTGAGCGCATCTGCGTATTTGAAGTCGAACTCAAATTGCGAGTTCGCATCCTCATGATCTAATGAATAGAGATCCCAACCGAGGTCATTGATGGCAGTTGAAACCTTGTTCAGCCATTCATAGCGGTCGAGAAAGCACTTCACATCATAGCAGGCCTTGGTGAGGTGATCGTCGGGGTTAGGGATTTCCAGTGTCCCATCGGCCGCGAGTTTCACCACAAAGAGTTCGCACTCGATGCCGAGGTTCATGCCGAAGCCCATTTCGGCGGCGGCAGCGAGTTGTTTTTTGAGTGCAACACGCGTGTTGACCTCGTAGGGTTCGCCTTTGAAGGTGTTGTCGGCCGGAAACCAAGCGACCTCTTTGTTCCATGGGAGAATGCAGCCACGCGTCAGGTCCGGAAGCGATGCGATTTCGTCATCGTTCGGGCGTTGTCCAAGTCCATCGAGGGCGTACCCCGTATAGAGTTCACTGCCGGAAGCGAAGTCTTCGAAGTGGTCGATGGGAACGAACTTGCCCTTGGGCACGCCGTGGATGTCGACGAATGCGCCGATGCAGTACTTTACGCCTTGTTTTTTGAGGTCATCGCGCATGGCGAGGATTTGTTCTGTGTTCATACGATTGGTTGAATAAGTGTGAATGGAATGAAGTGAGATTTTCCGTGAATGCGGGGATTGGTTAGACGACGTCAGGGTCTGCCACGGCAAGCCTCAAGACGGGGGCTTCCTTGTGTCCTTGGCCTGGGGGATGGATCAGGCGGTCGATGTGCTGGCGGACAGCCATGAAAGAGGGGTTGAAAAGTTGTTCTGGGTCGCGCGGGCGTGGCACCGGGACCTCCACGATTTCTCGGACGCGGCCGGGGTTGGCATCTAAGACAAGGATTCGATCGGATAGAAAAACGGCCTCATCGAGGTCATGGGTGATGAAGACAATCGTGATGTCGACGTTCTTCCAAATTTCTAGCAGGTATGACTGCATTTGGCAGCGCGTTTGCGCATCCAGCGCGCCAAAGGGCTCGTCCATGAAAAGAACACGGGGTTGGTTTGCGAGTGCGCGTGCGATGGCGACGCGTTGTTTCATGCCGCCGGACAGTTGATGCGGGTAGGAGTTTTCAAACTTCGATAGTCCAACGAGTTCGATCCATTCGCGCGCTTCGGAGGATGCGGCGAAGCTTGAGGTTCCCGACATGCATGGTCCGAACATGACGTTTTCTTTGACCGTGAGCCATGGAAAGAGTGTGTAGCCTTGGAATACCATCCCGCGGTCAGGGCCAGGTCCGGAGACGGGTTCACCGTAGACGCGTAGCAAGCCAGCGCTTGGGGTTTCCAATCCGGCGAGGATGCGGACGAGTGTTGATTTTCCGCATCCTGACGGGCCGATGACGCTGAGGAGTTCGCGCTTGTGCACGGAGAATGATACGTCATCAAGTGCGGTTACTGTGCCGCGAGGTGTTCTAAAATGTTTGGTGAGACCCGAGACCTCAAGTGCGACGGGGCGCTGGTGGAGGCGAGCAAAGCGCGCGCTTACCTCGGGTGATTGATCGCGGTAGTCAGGCAGGGCGATGGTCGAGTTCATGATGGTGTCACGCTGTTTGAGGTGGTGCGTGAGGTGATCGCACGCAGGGTTGATCTTGCCCAGCGAGGAATACCTTGGCTGGGTGCGCCGTTATTGCCTGACCATGGGAAGAGTACTCCATGCAAGGCTGATAGAACCTGATCCATCACGAAGCCAGTGACGCCAATGAGGATGATGATAGGAAACACACGGTCAAAGTTGCGGAAGCGCCCTTGGGTTTCAATAAATTCAGTTAGGCCGCTTTTCACACCGATCAGTTCGGCGATGACGAGCCAAGTCCAAGCCCAGCCGAGAAGAATACGGAGGTCGTTGTAGAGGTTGGGTAGAATCCCGGGGATCACCACGTGGGTCACCATTTGACGTGGTTTTGCGCCGAGAGTTTGAGCGGCTTCGAGAAGAGATGGGTCGAGCAGTCGGGTGGTTTTCGAGATGACGAGAACCATTTGAAAAACGGTACCGATGAAGACGAGGGCGATTTTTGGTGCATCGCCGGCGAGCAACACGGCGACGAGTAAAGTGCTGAAGGTCGGAGCCGGCATGTAGCGGAAGAAGTCGACGAAGGGTTCGAAAAGCTTTGAGAAAAAATCGAATACGCCGCAGAGGATGCCGATGGGAATCCCAACAACGCAGGCCCAGAAGAAGCCCATGAAGATCACTTGTAGTGATTTCTTGTAGCGGTCGCTCATCGTCAGTTCTCCGGTGGGGACCTCTGCACTGAAGTCGCGCAAGCCGGTGGTGATCACCTCGTCGGGTGCTGGTAGATAGATCGGGTTTGCAGGCTTGCCTTGTGGGATGAGCTTCAGCAGGGGCTGATCTGGCAGGAGCTTTAGAGAAAATTCGGACGAGGATGCAGACAGTAACTTCCAGTTTTCGCGAACGATCTGAAGATTCTCCGGGGTGAGTGGCGGGGTGCTTGGAACTTTCGTGCCCGTTGCGATGTCGCGCCAAATCCCGTAAAGTGCTGCATCGTTTTGCGCCTCGGCAAATGGCAGCCAGTCGTGGGACGATGCAAGTGGCGCGAGCTGGCGGAGCAGCTTTTGGTTCTTGCGCCTAGCCCCGGAGGCGCTAGTGCCGTTCTCACGCGAATCGAGGACCGCAGCATTTTCCTTGCGTACGGCATCGACGAACTCAGGAAAAAATGCTCGACTCACATGGTCGCCTGCGGTGAAGACCGTGGTCACTCCCTCCCTCTCTGCGGATAGCTCAATCTTGACATCCGGATGCCAGATCCATGGCACGTAGGAGACAAAAGACCACAGTGCGAGCGGAAACAAGAATGAGGCACACGTAAGCGCAAGCCGACGCGCTGGGGGGAGATCCCGGCGGATCACAAACCAGTTTTTAAGGATGCCGGGGCGGGTCATGGTGGTGTGGCGGGCGCAGATGAGTCCGGGAACGACGGGCTAGGACGCAGATTTCATTAAATCATCGGAAGGTGAAAAAATCGGAGCGTTCAAAGTATTAAAATTTACTCAAATGTTCATACTCAATTCAGCACGGATCGTACCAACTTTGAAGAGGCGTTGAATTAGAGTGTTTTTTGATAGGTTGGCAGAGGAACTTGGTCAGTATGGAGCGCCACGTCTGATGAAACAAAAAAGCCGCCTTCCCGCGAGGGAAGACGGCTTCTGGATGAATGAAGCTCAGATTTAGGGAGTCGGGACGAGCGAGATCGTCTTGAGAATCCGCGAGGCGATCTGATAAGGATCTCCTTGGGAATTTGGACGGCGATCTTCGAGATAACCCTTGTAGTCGTTCTGCACGAAGCTGTGAGGAACGCGAACCGAAGCACCGCGGTCGGCAACACCGTACGAGAACTTGTCGATCGACTGAGTTTCGTGGAGGCCGGTGAGGCGAAGGTGGTTGTCTGGGCCGTACACGGCGATGTGCTCTTCGCAATGTTCGCCGAAGGCAGCCATGAGTGCCTCGAAGTAAGCCTTGCCGCCTTTGGTGCGCAGATACTCAGTGGAGAAGTTGGCGTGCATGCCGGAACCGTTCCAGTCGCCCTTGATCGGCTTGCAGTGGTATTCCACGTCGATGCCGTACTTTTCACAAAGGCGGTTCAGGATGTAGCGGGCAACCCAGATTTCATCGGCGCATTGCTTGGAGCCTTTGCCGAAGATTTGGAATTCCCACTGGCCTTTTGCCACCTCAGCGTTGATGCCTTCGTGGTTGATGCCGGCATCGAGGCAGAGATCGAGGTGCTCCTCGACGATTTGGCGGGCGATGTCACCGACGTTCTTGTAGCCAACACCTGTGTAGTAAGGGCCTTGTGGTGCTGGGTATCCATCGGCAGGAAAGCCCAGTGGACGTCCATCTTGATAGAGGAAATATTCTTGTTCGAAGCCGAACCAAGCGCCGGGATCGTCGAGGATCGTGGCGCGGCCGTTCGAAGGGTGAGGAGTGACACCGTCGGGCATCATGACTTCGCACATCACCAAGGCGCCATTTTTACGGGTAGCATCTGGGAAGATCGCGACAGGCTTGAGCATGCAGTCGGAGCTGCGGCCTTCGGCTTGTTGGGTGGAACTACCATCGAAGCCCCACAGTGGGAGCTGGTCGAGTGCAGGGAAGCTGGCAAATTCCTTGATTTGGGTTTTGCTGCGGAGATTTGGCACGGGGGTGTATCCGTCGAGCCAGATGTATTCCAATTTGTATTTGGCCATGGTAATGATGAGTTTCAGTAATTAACGGTGTGGATTTCAATAAGTCCTAGCGGGTGAATCAATAATTTCACCTGCCAAGACTCACTGACGGGCGAAATAAAGCACCTCGCATGCCAAGCTCCAAGTCATTTTATTCGGGATGTGGGTAGACGCCGAAAAGCTGAAAAGCATCGTGTGACCTGAGCCTGTTAACCTGGTGCAAGGCGCTGATCTCACTGCCCAAGCGTGGAATTCGTCACGAATTTTTGTCAGAAACCGCAATGATTACGAGGCTGGTGTCGTCGGCACCGGCGTTGGTGATGGCGCGGGTGAGAAGGGATGCGGCGGTGACGCTTGGGTCTTTGGGGCAGTGGGCAAGGCCATTTGAGAGGTGGCGTTCCCAAAGCCCATCGATGAGGCCATCCGAGCAAATGAGGAATCGGTCGCCTGCTTCGTAGGGGATTGCTGCGAACTGAGGGTTGACCATAGGTTGCCCGCCGCCGACCACCTCGTAGAGAGCGGCGCGTCGCGGGTGGGCTCGGTATTCGATTTCGCTGATTTCTCCGCGCTTCCATTGGCCCCATGCCGAGGTGTGGTCGCGGCTGAGTTGTTCGAGGGATTCTCCGCGTGAGCGGTAGATTCGGGAGTCGCCGACGTTGGCGATGTAAAGGTTCTCAGGGGTGAACCATGCCAGGGCGAGGGTGGCGGCCATGCCGGATTTTTCCGGAGATTCTTGCGACAGCGCGTTGATTTGTTCATGGACGCTGCGGAGGGCGTCGGCCAAGTGACTCAGCGAGTCTGGGAAAACTCCGCTGGCGGCGGCTTTGAAGGTTTCGGGGATGATCTCGGTCATTTGTTGGAGGATGATCGAGGAGGCGATGTCGCCAGCGTTGCCACCGCCCATGCCGTCGGAAATGGCGAAGACGAGATCGTGGTGGGCGAGCGAGTGGCTGCCCGTGGTGGGGAGGATTTCGGCGCCATGAGGCCCGGAAGCGAAGGCGATGAGCGAGTCTTCGTTGAGAGGTTTTCGCGAGCCGTTGTGGCTGAGCGCGGTCCAGTTGAGAGACATCTCTGGGGGCATGGCTTGGATGGATCGGTTCACGCGAGTCTGCGATGCTTCGGATTTCACGGTGCCGGATGTGGTGGGACGGGTAGTACTTCCGCCAGCTCGAAGTCGATGATGCAAAAGGTGCCAAGTTTATCCGAGTAGGTGATGTTCCGGGGTTCCGCATCTAGGTGGCGGACGCCGTAGTCGCGCTCGAGCTTTGCGAAAAGCTGGTCCGATTTTTCCTTGGAAATTTGGGTTGCGGGTTTTCCACAGTTGGTCGAGACGAAGTAGAGCTCCTCGGGGTATTCTGCTAATAAACGAGGGACGTAGGGGCAGCCGCGCTCTTCGAGCACCTTGAGCACGGCGACTTCCATGGCGTAGCGTTGTTCGGCATCGGTTCCGCGCAATCGCTTGTGGACGTTGCCGTGAAAATCGATGCGTACGGTCGAGCGGATGCCGTCTTTAAGGGGTTCAAATGCCATTTTTCGTAGGTTCAACAAAACCTCGGATGGGCATTCTGTCACGCACTTGTTGAGAATTCAGGGGGGATGGGATGCAAAAATCGCGCAAATGCCGTTGCCAGTTGGGCCTTGCAGGGTTATGGACCACTCATGTCCATTGTTGCCGAAGAATCCACCCTCATTGTAAAGACCAAGGAACTGTGCGCTGAAATCGCCAGCCATTCCTCATTTTTGAAGCTCCAAGCTGACGTCGAGCGCTTTTTGAGCGACGACGCTGCGCGCCTCCAGTACCAGAGCGTCCATGAGCGCGGTGAGGAGTTGCACCAGAAGCAGCAAGCCGGCATCGAATTGGGTGCGGCGGAGATCCGTGAGTTCGAGAATGCTCGCGATGCGCTTTACGAGAATCCAATCGCCACTGATTTCCTGTCCGCCCAGCGCGAATTGGAGACGCTCCAGAAGGAAATCAGCAAATACGTGGGCGCCACGATCGAGCTGGGCCGTGTGCCGACGGCGGAAGACCTCGCTGAAAAGGGCGGCGGTTGCTGCGGTGGTGGTGGCTGTGGCTGCTGATGCCTAAGGCTTGAATTCCAACCGATTTTTTGGTGGCTGGCGGGTGAGATCTGCCAGCCACTTTTCGTTTGCTGCCACAAGATTTCTGGCGTGCGGAATTCGAGGATTGCGCCTCTGCCCTTGCACGATGGCGGTTTGACCGTTAAACGTCCGCGCGCATGGCAACGATCAATTCCAATTTCCTCAAGCTCAAGGCGGGTTACCTTTTTCCTGAAATCGCCCGACGGGTTCGCGTTTACACCGAGCAGAATCCGGACAAGGCGGCCCGCATCATCCGTTGTGGCATCGGTGATGTGACCGAGCCGTTGCCGTCGGCCGTGGTCAAGGCCATGCACGAAGGGGTGGATGAAATGGCAAGCCGCGAGACGTTCAAGGGCTATGGGCCTGAGCAAGGGTACGAGTTTCTTCGCCAAGCGATCGTCGACCATCAGTTCGCGAATCTCGGCATTTCCGCCGATGAGGTTTTCATTTCAGATGGATCCAAGTGCGACACGGGGAACATCCTCGATATTTTTGGCAAAGGAAACGTCATCGCTATCACCGATCCGGTGTATCCGGTTTATGTCGATACCAATGTCATGGCTGGCAATACGGGCGATGCAGATGAAAACGGAGCGTATGGTGGATTGCTCTATCTTCGCTGCGATGCTGCGAATGGATTTGTCGCCGACGTGCCCACCGAGAAGGCCGACTTGATTTACCTTTGTTTCCCTAACAATCCGACTGGGGCAGTGGCGACACGTGAGCAGTTAGAAGCTTGGGTAGAGTACGCCAAGGCCAACGATGCGATCCTCATGTTTGATGCCGCCTACGAGGCATTCATCCAAGACCCTGCGATTCCGCGGTCGATCTTTGAGATCGAAGGTGCGAGGGATGTGGCGATTGAGTTCCGCTCGTTCTCGAAAAATGGAGGTTTCACGGGGGTGCGTTGTGCCTATGTCGTGATTCCAAAAACGGTCAGTGGTAAATCAGACACCGGTGAGCGCATTCCGCTGCATCAACTTTGGTCCCGCCGTCACAGCACCAAGTTCAATGGTGCGAGTTACCCCGTCCAAAAGGCAGCGGCTGCGGTTTTCTCGGAAGAGGGGAAAGCTCAAGTCCATGCCTTGATCACCCACTACATGGGGAATGCGAAGTTGTTGCGTGAGGCAGCAGCGGCAGCAGGTTTAGCGGTTTTCGGAGGCGTGAATGCTCCCTACGTATGGGTCGGTTGTCCTGTGGGATTGAGCTCGTGGGACATGTTTGACAAAATGCTCGGTGAGGCCCAGGTCGTGATCACGCCGGGCTCTGGCTTTGGCTCGGCAGGTGAGGGGTATTTCCGGATTTCCGCATTTAATTCCCGCGCCAATGTCGAGGAAGTCTGCCGTAGGTTGCGCGCGCTGGTTGGCTAGGATTTCACCTCGACAAAGGAGGTAAATCGGTCGGCTCGTTCGACTCAACCTGAGGGACATTGCTGGGAGGTTTTGTTCGATCTTGGCCACGGTTGAAGATGGCATCCATGCGGTCGAGGTACTTCGAAATATCGTCATTGCGGCGGTGGGGGTTTTCCTTAAGGCGCTCCTTCAGCCGGATGTAGTCGTCGAATGCGCCGCTGGTTTTGCGGGCGCGGGTGATTTCAAACCAATCGAGGTAATCGCGAGCGCGGCTGGCTTTGGCGAGCATGACGCTGCGGCGTTCGCTGAGGGCGGCGATTTGGGCGGGGAGATCCTTGGTTTTGTTGGCGGCGATGGCTCGGAGGATGAGCTGGTATTCGGCGAGGATCGGGCGGTAGGACGGGAAGCAGCGGTAGCTGAGGCGGGCGATGGCATCTTGGGCCGCTTGCACGGATTTGGTGCGCTCGGCGACTGTTAGGGCGGCGAGTTCTGGCCATGCAGTGAATTCTTTTTGTTCGATGATGCCCTCAGCGGTGTGGAAGTTGAGGCGCAGTGCCTCAGTGAGTGCTGATTCGGTGTTAGAAATGGTTAAAACTTCCGTCGCGAGGTTTTTGCCGCCGATGCTTGCGAGTTTTAGAGCCCACCATTTGGAGAGGCTGGTTTCGGAAAGGTTGAGTTCTGGAAAATGTTTGCGAAGTAGGGAAGGCATTTCTCCACCGTAAGATCCAACATCGGTTAGGAATTTTTTGAACCCTTGTTTGCCTTGGGGTTGCTCGAGCAAAGCCATGACAAGAGCACCAGCAGACACGTGGAAGGCGGCGCGGCTGGCACCGTCCATTTCCCAGAACTCCTGTTCGTTGAGGGTGAAAAGTTCGTCGAGCTTGAAAAGATTCCCGCTTTTGAAGAGTGCGCCGTAGAGCTTGCGGTCGCTCTGGTTGAGTCGCCAGTCGCTCGCTTCAAGGAGACCGTCGATCAACCAAGGTGGTACTAGTAAGGGGGTGTCGGATTCATGGGGCGGCATGGTGCGAAGTGTGCGCTCGAGGGTGAGTGCTGAGGTGAGCTCGTACTTGATTTTTTCGGGTGCGATGCCCTCGGCGAGGTGTAACTCCAGGCGGATTTGGTAGCCGACTTCGCTGACGAGGATTTCCATCGCCATCGATCGTTTCGGGATCGGGTCGCCGAGCTTGCCGTGAAGCCGAATGGAAATGGGGACCTTCCAAGTGTCTTGTTCTTCGGTGAGGCGCAGCAGTTCATCTTTGGCCTCTTCGGCCAGGGTGGCAATGATACCGCGCTGTTTGGGTTCGCCGCCGTAGACTTGGAATTGCTGGGTGTGGCTGATGACGCGCTCTTGATCGATCCGTCCAGCAGGAGCGGGCGGCTCGGGAACGGGAACGGGCGGAGACGTTTCCTGCCCGAGAAGGGCTGACGTGAGAATCCATCCCAAAACCAGAGTCCTAGCCGTCATCGATGTTAGAACGTCTGCGGGATCATCCCACTGTCGGCAGGATCGCGAGGGTCGAGCACCAGTTGGTTTTTTTCAATTTTGATGCGGGACATCTCGCGGAATGCTAGATCGATTTCTTCAGAGAAAAGAGCAGCCAACTTTTCGTAGGCGGGCATCACCAAGATGAGAAATCCTTGAGGCACGACGAGGTTTCCGAAACGTCCACCTTTCGGCGGCTTGGGGAAGTCTGGATGATAAGGGCCGCCATGCAGTTGGATTTCGGTCGTGACTCCTTGCAGACCCTCCATGCGTTCGATTTGTAGGAACATCGAGACCGTGAAGGGCTTGCTGAGGAAATGGCGTTCCATGATCACTTCTGCCACTCCGTCTTCAAGGCGCACGCAGACGGCATCGAGAGTGATTTTTTCTCCCAAGAATCCGCCTTGGCGCGTCGCGAGAGTATGGGCGAGCCATCGATTGATCTCGGTTTCTGAGAGAGTGAGCGGATACTTGCGATCGATGGAGCTTCCCAAGGTCGCCTTCAGGTCGCGCGGTGCCTGTGTGGCCTTGTTCGATGGGCCATGGCCGCCGATGTCGGATAGATCTTGAGGCTTCAAGGCCGAAGTGATCGCCCACCCGAGGCCGATGCATGCGGTGAGCAACATGAAAAAAAGCAGGCGAGATGCGCATCCTGCACTGAGTCGCTGCGGTGTGGATTTTGCCATGGGATGATTTACCTATCACGTCCTAGCGCACTTGCAAAGCCTGCATCGGAGGCTCAATCGGCGGACTTTGTTGGTGCGGGCGTTGCGGGTGGTGCGGCGGGAGTCGGGGTGGATGCAACGTCTGCCTTGGCACCGGCTTGGTACGAGCTTGAGCGGTAGTCGGTTTGATAAAACCCTGCGCCTTTGAAGATGATCCCGCCGCCGGTTCCGAGGAGGCGTTTGACTTCGCCTTCGCATCCTGATTCAGGGCAGTCTTTGAGCTTTGCATCGTTCATGCTCTGAAAAACTTCGAATCGTTTCCCGCATTTTTGGCATTCGTAATCGTAGTTTGGCATAATTCTTGGACAGGCTTGTAGCACGTTCCTACCGCCGTGCAACCTTCGTGTGCTTGGGGTTCTCTGGGCGATGTGATCGTTCGTGGAGGATTTCGCGTGCCCTCACGCGCTGGATCTGGTTGAGTCATCTTCATGCCACCGCGTGTGAAAACCGTCGCCTCGATTTCCGTCGAGAAATTTTTGGATGCTCACGGAGATGCGCTTGGGCTGACATTGCAGGGCGACCGAGTCGGCTTGGATCGGCCGATCAGTGAACCGGCCATGAATCGTCCCGGTCTGGCGCTTGCAGGATTTTTTTCCTACTTTGCCAAAAAGCGCGTCCAAGTGCTAGGGAACTCCGAGATTTCGTATTTAAAAAAACTTCCCGAAACGATGCGGGTCGACCGCTTCAGCCGGATGTGCGACCGCGAGATCCCGTGCATCGCCGTGGCGCGTGGGTTGACGCTCGACGAAGCTCTGACCGAAGTCGCAAGGCGGCACGAGATTCCTGTTTTGGGGACATCGCAGGTCACCATGAATTTCCTCAATGCCGCGACCATTCGGCTGGAGCATGAATTCGCGCCAAGCGTGACGCTGCATGGATGCATGGTCGACATGCGGGGTGTGGGAGTTCTGATTGTTGGCAAAAGCGGTTCGGGCAAATCGGAGACCGCCATTGGTTTGCTTGAGCGCGGTGCGTCGCTGGTGGCGGATGACATGGTGAGGATCAAATATGTGGGAGGCGAGCTGGTCGCAACGTCCCCTGATCTCTCGCGGGGGTACATGGAAATCCGAGGAATCGGCATCATCAACGTGGCGAACCTTTACGGTCTCGCCTCGATCCGGCCCGAGAAGCGGTTGGATCTCGTCGTGACCCTCAAGCCACAGGCCGACCTCAATGAGGTGGATCGCATAGGGTTGCAGCAAAAGACTTATGAAATCCTCGGTCAGCAGGTGATTCATGTCGAAGTTCCCGTCGGCCCTGGCCGCGACACCGCGCGCATGGTGACCATCGCCGCGCTTGACCAGCAGCTGCGCCGCCTCGGTTACAACATGGCGGATGAGTTCAATCAGAAATTGCTCAACCACATGTCCCCGCTGAAGTGATCGGCGTGGGTCGAGTGGGTGGTGGCTTGGTTTCTTCCTAAGCGCAGGGGGGCATCCGTTTCCCGCAGGTCAGCGTGCCTTGAAGTGGACGCTTGAGCGTAGCGTGCCGTCTTCGCGGCGAGAGTGAACCGTCAGCGAGTCGAGGTTTCCGAGCGTCACGATCGAGGCTTTGATCAACTTCTTTTGTGCTTCGGAAAGTGGGGCTCCCGTGAGCGCCTCGGCATTTTCATCGACCACCTTGAAGGTGTCCCGCGCGTAGTTTTCGAGGGCCTTAAAATTCAGCCGGAAGAAAAACCCGTCCCGTGCGGGTCCGCCAGACGATGCCTTAGCCATGAGGTCAAGTGCTTGGTTCTTGGATGATGATGCGACAAGCCACTGGTTGTTCAGGCTGATGGAAGGGATGAAGTCGTCATTGAGAAATGGCATGGGGAAGAACCAGGTGGTAATGTCATTTTTCTCCGAGCTGATGGGTTTCTGCATGGGGATCTTGGACCCGGTTAGATCACTAATTTTTCCAAGAGTGCTCGTGAGGGTGGCATTCATCTTGTCCCATGAGGATGCGAGTTTGGCGCGATCTTTCACGGGTTTGATCACCGAAATGCGAGGGACTTTGGCATGATCCACCACCGCTTGAGGGAGGCCTGGGACGGTTGGGGCGGAGCCATTGAGGTCGACAATGAATGCGGTCTCCTGCCCGAGGCTCGGCCCGCAATCGTGACTGAAGGTGTCCCATAATTCGGTCATATCGGAGCGAAGTTTGAGGTCGAACCATTTGGCGAGCCCCTTGAATTGGAGGAGTTCGTCGCTCTCGGAGGGAGACTCCACGAATTTCATGGTCATGGCGTATCCAGTTTCTAACAGAGACTCCGCGTAGGCACGAGCTTTCTCATCGTAGATCGCGTCGGTGGTCATGTTTGCGAACAGCACCAACTGCTCTGAATCGCCGAGCGAGGCGAGTTGGTTGGGTGAATTCCAATCGACACTGCCAGTGTCGACTCCGCCGAAGGACTCGATCTTGAGACCATCTTCGAAGAAAGCGATCATGCCGCTTGCGTCATATCCTCCAAGTTTACGGAGGACGGCTTCGCGCTCGGAGACAATTTTAAGTATCGCCTCGAGGTCGCGGGTGTCGCCGAGGCCGCTCGTTGCGGCGATGCCGTCGCGCAAGCCGCTGGTGATCGTCTCCATGCCGCCGAGAGAGGCCATGCTCGAGGCCAGCATCTCCTTCTGCACGTAGATCATGGCGGCAAGCTCCTTGGATGCGTATGCGTCGCTGAATGCAAGGGCAGTCGATGCGGTTAGGGAATGATCGACGTCTGCGGCCAGCTTGAGATCGGCCTCATCGCCGCCAATGAATAAGACCACGTAATCGCCGACGGTGCCGCTGAGTGCGACGATATTTTTTTCATTCATGGCCGCGAGGATTTGATCGACCATGGATGCGCCGAGTTCTTGGTCCATGCTTCTTCGTTCTGCGGCAATCACCTTGGAGACCTCGGAGCCGAGGATTTTCATTCCCTCGAATTTGTAGCCTGCGCTTTCGGTGGCGATGGGTTTGACCATTGGACCGAGCATACTGACGTTGGCGATGGTTGCGGCGAGCTCTTGAGCGGCGGCAGGCCGATTCGCTTCGGTGGTTTTGAACGCCAGATAGAGCGGCGGCATTTGCATCTTTTGCAGGAGGGTGATGCCGGATTCTGGGTCGTTGAGGAGGTCTTCCGTCAGCTCAGCGCTAAATCTGGAGTCTTGAAGCGACTTGCTGAATGCTTTGAGGTCGTTGGATTTCATCGCAGCCGCAAATGCCTTTGGAAGTGCCCGCATTTGCAAGTAGTTCAGGCGCGAGCTGAAAGTCAGGAGATTGGCGGTTTGTTCGCCGGTGGGTTTTCCGAGAGCCATGGTGAACTCCGTGGCAAAAAGCGCAGCCGGTCCGGTGGGTTCATCCGCCGCATTGGGATCGCTTTGGTCTGAGACTCCCATCTCGCTCTGGACGAGTTTCCAGAGGTTGCTCGACTGAATCCGATCGGCGATTTTTTTGCCGTTGTGGTACGAGACGACGACTTCGGTGTCCTGAGCGAGGTACTTGACGAATCCCAGTTGATTGGCGCGTTCCGCAGCGTTTCGTTGGGGGATGCTGGGCTTTGCGGCTGCTGGTTTTTCGGAGGTCGACGCCCGAGCTGGCTTCGGCAGGTCGGTATTTTTCGGGGCTTCTTTTTGCTTACAGGCAACAAGGGTGATCGCCAAAGTGGCGATGAAAAACAGAGGGGGATGGATTTTCATAGGAATTTTTGGTTAAGGCGTATTCAGTTTCACGTGAAAATTCGAACGGCGAGGAAGTTTCGTTGTCGTTGGCTCAGTTCGGTAGGTCGCGTTTGCCGAGCGGGCGGACCCAAATGTTGCGATACTCCATGGGGTCGCCATGAAACTGAAGGGCCAGGGGCGCGGTCTCGGGGTGGGTGGCTGGATAGGAAGCCAGCTTGCGATGCAGGGTCGGGCCCAGGTACGCTTCGCCATGCTGCAATACCACGCCGTTGTGAATGACGGTTACTTTGGCGGGTTGAGCCACTTTGCCCTTTCTATAAATGGGTGGCTCAAATGCGATGTCGAAGCTTTGCCATTCGCCTTGGAGCGATGTCGCATTCACGAGTGGCGGAAGTTGGCCGTAGAGTGCACCGGCTTGGCCATCGGGGTAGGTCTTGTTGTTGTTGCCTTGCAGCACTTGGACTTCGTAAAGCCCCATGAGGAAAACGCCGCTGTTGCCGCCGCCTTGGCCATCGACCTTGCGGCCTGCGGGCAAGCGCCATTCGAAGTGCAATTGAATCGCGCCGAATGATTCCTTCGATTGGATGTTACGGGTCGCGGCGACCATTGCACCGTCTTTTATAATCCAGCCGGGTGTCCACGCGTCGAGCGAAGTGCCATCGAAAAGCACGACTGCATCCGAGGGTGCCTTCACGACCATGGCTCCTCCGGTCGTGATGATCCGGGGTTGTGGACGTGCGGGATCGTGAACGCAGTAGGGGACACCGGGCAATTTCGGACCGCCGGCGTAGCCACGAATTTCTGCTTGAGCCGCACCACAGGCGAACGAGACAGCCAAAATCACCAATTGCTGGACTTTCATTGCGTAAAGGACGCCATTTCTGCACCATTCTTTCAAGTTCTTATCACATCCATGTTGCGGGAGTGGTCGAGATGTGTGACTTAAGTGCAGCCCGACGACCATGGCAACTCCTACCATTCCATCTTCCAGCAACGCTCTTTTTCCATTTGATCTGGTCCGCCCAGAGCTCGAAAAAATCGAGATTGCCATCCGCGAGCAGGTTCGCAGTTTTGATCCTGCGGTTGAGCCTTATGTAGCTTACATTTGCAACACCTCGGGCAAGCGCATTCGCCCGGCACTTGCCATTCTCGTTGGCGGGGCGGCCGGTGGCGTGAATGACGACCATCTCAAGATTGGCGTGATCCTTGAGCTCATTCACATGGCGACCTTGGTGCACGACGACATCATGGATGGAGCCAACACCCGCCGGATGGTTCCTACTGCCAATGCGAAGTGGGGAAACGCGCTTTCGGTATTGCTTGGCGACGTTTTGTTTTCGCACGCACTCACCCTCGCGACGGATTTTAACAGCATCGACATCTGCCGGAAGGTCGGAAATGCCGCCCGCGAGGTTTGTCAGGGAGAAATCATCCAGACCCAGCGGCGCTTCGACCTCAACTTCACCAAGGACGAGTATTTTCGGGTCATCGAAATGAAGACTGGGGCGCTTTTCGCTGCCGCCACTGGACTTGCGGCAAATCTCTCGGGCCTTGATGCGGAGACGGAGGCGCGGCTGCATGGCTACGGAATGAAGTTGGGGACCGCCTATCAAATCTACGATGATTGCCTCGATCTCGTGGGTTCCGAGGAAGTGGTGGGCAAAACCCTCCGCACCGACCTCATCAAGGGCAAGCTGACCCTGCCCATTCTCAACTTGCTCGAAACCGCATCGGATGCTCAGCGGATGAAGCTCAACAAGCGGATTCTCGATCAAGAGCCGCTGGATTTGCCGATTTTACTGGGGATCGCCGAGTATGAGGGCGCCATCGAGAGGGCAGTGGATACGGCCATGAGTCTCTTGGTCGAATGCCGGGAAGATCTCGCGCCGCTTGGGAAATCGGTCCACTCGGACGCTCTCGTCCAGATCACCCATTTCCTCGGGGGACTGCTGGAAAAATGCCGGAGCTGATGAGCGGGACGAGGCAAGATTGCAGATTCTAGTAATTTGTCCGTTGCCAGATCCGTATGGCTGTTTAAGACTTTTTTCGCTGATGGCTGAACCCACTCCCGCTGTTGAAATCAAAGGCCTCGTTAAGGATTTCAAGACCTCCTTCCGAAGGCAGATGCTCCGTGCGGTAGACGATGTTTCGATCCGCATCATGCCCGGCGAGGTTTACGGGTTGATCGGGCCGAATGGCTCTGGGAAATCGACGACCATGAAGGCGTTGCTGGGCCTCGTGGCTCCGACGTCTGGGAGTTGTGCTATTTTTGGCAAGGACTCGTTGAAGGTGGATTCCAGAAACGATGTGGGATTTTTGCCTGAGAATCCCTATTTCTACAAACACCTGAGCGGTGCGGAGACCCTGCGGTTTTATGGAAAACTCTGCGGGCTGAAGGGGAAGCACCTCGACGACCGAGTCTCGGAATTGCTCGCATTGGTCGATCTCGAAAATGCACGGGATCGTCGGCTTGGTGGTTACTCCAAAGGGATGTTGCAGCGGATCGGGCTCGCACAGGCGATGATCCAGGAGCCCCGCTTGGTCATCCTCGATGAGCCAACCGCCGGGGTGGACCCCGTGGGATCGCGGCAGATCCGAGATCTCATTCTCAAGCTCAGGGAGCGGGGCATCACCGTGTTTCTTTGCTCGCACTTGTTGGAGCAGGTTCAGGAGGTCTGCGACCATGTTGGGATTATTTTCAGAGGAAAAATGGTGAAAGAAGGGCGCTTGGAGGACTTGATCGCCATCGAAGACCAGACCGAGATCATCATCAAAGATGCGAGCCCGGAGCTGATTTCGCAGATCACCGCGTTGGTGGGGAATTCGACCACGGCCTCGCTGGTGCGGACGGGCAAGCCTCGCACGACATTGGAGCGGCTTTTCCTCCGCGAAACCACCCAAGGAAAGGACTCATGAGCAGCATAACCGAACCCATCGCGCGGGGATCTCATTTCAACCGCATCCTCGTGATCGCCGGTCACGCGTTCACGCAGCTGGTGCGCATGAAGGTCTTTTATTTTCTCGCCGTGTTTGCGGTGATCGCCATCGCCAGTAACTTTTTCGATCTGCCGCAGCATGAAGGCCCTGAGTCGATTGGGATGAACGTGCTGCGCTCGATCAAAAGTTGGTCGCTCGGAACGATGACGTTGTTTTCGGTGGTGTTGTCGATCGTGGCGACGGCGCTGCTTCTGCCCAAAGACGTGGAGGATCGCACCTTGTACACGATTTTAGCCAAACCCGTGCCGCGCTTCGATTATTTGGCGGGAAAATTGCTCGGCGTGTTGATCTTGGTTTTTGTCTCGTTGGCGATGATGGATGTGCTGATGACCGTGGTGTTGCAGATCCGTTCTTCGATGATCCTCACGCAGCAAATTGCCATGGCGCAGGCGCAAGGTTGGCCGCAGGATGCGATTGAATCGTTGCGGGCGGAGACGGCGCAGCATGGCCCGAACTGGGCGCTGCAAGGTGCGGTTTTTGCGGTCTTTTTGCGCGCCTCGATCATGGCCTCCTTGGCGCTGTTGATTTCGACGTTTTCGACGAGCACCTTGTTCACGACGATTGTAAGCTTTCTCATTTATTTTATCGGGCATTTTCAAGCGGATGCACGTGATGCCTACCTTCAAGCTGGCCAAGCGGGTGAGGGGGTTTTCGCGAGGATGGCGGCTTTGGTTTTCTCGCTGGTGCTGCCAGATTTTCAGAACTTCAACGTAATCGACGCGGTGATCGAGGGGCAGGCGATGCCATTGATGGTTCTCGTAAAATTGAGCTTGATCGGGCTGTATTACGCCTTGTTCTTCACGATCGCCTCATGGTTTGTCTTTGCGGAAAAGGAGTTTTAAGCACGTGAAAGCCTGGCAACGAAATGGGATTTTGTTGGCAGCGTTGCTGGCCTTTGGGGCGACCCGTCTACCGTTAGAAAAATCCTTGGGAGACGAGTTGCGCAAGGATGGACTCGTTCCGCCGCCGCTAGAGATTGGCACGCGGGATAAAATCGGGCAGACCAGTTCGGCGGTGGCCTTGGGCGGCTTGCGGACACTGGTGGCGACCTTCCTGAATTTGCGGGCTTTCTCGTTTTTCCAAGAGCAACGCTGGGAAGACGTTGCAGACACCTTCGAGATGATCGTGGATCTTGCGCCTCGTACCCGCTATTACTGGGAAACGGGATCTTGGCACTCCGCCTACAATGCGGCATCGTATTACATCAACAATTCCAGCATGCCATCCCTCCGCCGGAAGGAGGCGTGGCGTGCGGCGATTTATCGTGGGCGGGCTTTTTTGGAGCGGGGCATCCGCAACAACCCCGGAGACTGGAGCCTGCTGTCCACCTTGGGTTTCATGCTGACCGATGCGAATAAATTCCCCGCATTTCGTGATCCGGATGCCACCTTCATTACGGCGGCGGATACCTACCAGAAGGCGGTCGATACCGGTAATGCGCCGGCCTTTGTGAATCGCGCGCAGTTCTACGCGCTGGCCCGTGCCAAGGGGCGCGAGACGGAGGCGCTTGCGCTTGCGAGGGCACTTTACGCCGATCCTAAAAACCGCCTTCCGACGTTGCAGGCCCTGCTTTTGGTTCTCGAGGCTCATGAGAATCCTGCGCTGGATACGGCGAAGCTGGCGGTGGAGTTGTTTGGAACTCCCGAGCGCGCGCTTGAAGCGTTGTCCGGTCACTGGCAGCGGACCCGCGAACGGTTCCCCGTGGATGGGGTCGCGAGTGCCTTGGGGGCATTGGAACAAACGTTGGCAGTGCCGCCGGAAAAGAGCATTTTAAACAAGCCCTTACAAGTCCCCAGCGGACCCGACCAATGGTTTTCCAAATAATCACGAGTATTCCTTCTCGACACCGCCGCCATTAACGGCAATCAAACCCCTCCCTAATTTCCAATTTTCCCCATGCGGATCGCACTCTTCGGTGACATTCATGCCAATCTTGAGGCTCTTGAGGCAGTGCTTCAGGACGCTTCTCAACAGGGCGTTACGGACTACGTCTGCCTTGGCGACATCGTGGGATACAATGCGGATCCAGCCGCGTGTCTCGAAATCGTGCGTCAGATGGATTGCCCGACCATCAAGGGCAATCACGATGAAGATGCGGCGGGCAGTCATTCGCTTGAAACGATGAACCCGGTGGCGGCTCAAGCATTGGAGTGGACGCGCAAACAACTTTCCCCCGAGCAGCGGGAGTGGCTGGCCAAGCTGCGAATGGTCCGTCAGGTGGCGGACTTCACCGTGGTGCACAGCACGCTCGATCAGCCGAACCGTTGGAACTACGTGACCAATCGCTTCGATGCGATGTCGAATTTCTCATACCAATTCACCCAAGTTTGCTTCCACGGCCACACTCACGTCCCTCGGGTGTATTTGAAATCCGACAAAGTCCAGGAGGTGCCTGCAGAGTCAGTGGCCATCGAGCCAGGCATGAAGTATTTCATCAATGCGGGATCGGTGGGTCAGCCGCGCGACGGGGATTGGCGCGCGTGCTACGTGATTTACGATCTGGAGGAACAGTTGGTGGTTTTCAGACGTGTGGAGTATGATATCGCAACGACGCAGCAGAAGATTCTTGCGGCGGGCTTGCCCGAGATGCTTGCCACGCGCATCCAAGAAGGCTGCTGATCCTCGGGCGGGGATGAAATTTCCAATGGAGACCGGTGGAGTGGAGGCTTGTTTTCCATGCCGAAATGGCTTCAATGCGCTCGAAATGAATCTTGATCCGATCGGTGTGGTGCGTTCTTGCTTCGGCGGGAAATTTGCGGCGCCGCGGCAGCCTGGCCTTTGCCCGAGCGCGTGGGGGAGGCTGGTGTTTCATCCTCCATACCGGAGCATGGAAGCGGTGCGTGGCATCGAAGGGTTCTCGCATTTGTGGCTAATCTTCGGGTTTCATGAAACTGCGCAACAGGGTTGGAGACCGACCGTCCGCCCGCCGCGTCTCGGGGGGAACCAGCGGGTCGGGGTCTTCGCCAGCCGGTCGACCTTTCGTCCCAACTCGGTCGGTCTCTCGCTGGTGAAATTGGAGGGCGTTGATCTAGCCGATCCAGAATCGCCGGTTCTTTTGCTAGGCGGTGTCGACCTCATCGATGGGACTCCGGTGTTCGATGTGAAGCCGTATTTGGCTTATGCTGAGGCGTTGCCTGATGCGACAGGCGGCTTCGCTGGGGACGGGATTTCTCGGTTGCCAGTGGAAGTTGAGACGGGTGCGAGACCGGATTTCGAGCGGTTGCCGGTGCGGACGCGTGCATTGGTATTAGAAGCGCTGTCGCTGGATCCGCGGCCCGCCACGCAGACGGCCGACCCCGAGAGGGTGTTCGGCGCCCTCTTGGGTGGCCACAATGTCCGGTTCACGATTCGCGATGGGGTTTGTCGGATCGGTGAAATTGAACAGGTTTGCGATGCCGGATTGGATGATCTCAGCGTGGGGTATTGAGGTTGTTGGGGCCGCCGAATGCGGTTGGAGACGATCGTCTTGCGCGAATGGTTCGGTTAGGGTACTTTCACCGCCATGGATTCCGAAATGATTGTCGATCACAGCGAGCCGGTTCGCCAGTTTTCCGTGTTATTGCCCAACCGCGTCGGCGCACTGGCTGCGATGGTCAAGCTGTTGCGCTCACTTGGCATCGAGGTGATCGGGTTGAGTGTTCAGGATTCACGCGATGCGACGGTGGCTCGGTTGGTGGTTTCTGACCCCGATGGGACGGAGCAGCTTTTCATGGAAAAAGGGATTCCGTACACCACCTGCGAGTTGGTGGTCATTGCCATGCGTGAGTCGGGCCCCGGTCTCCTCCAATGTCTCGACACCTTGATGATCGCGGAGACCAACATCGATTTCGCCTACGCCCTGATGCCGAGTCCAGAGGGTCAGTCGATGCTCGCCATGCACGTCGAAGACTACGAATTCGCGGTGGGCATCCTCCATCAAAGCGGGTTCAAGTTGATGTACCAAGACGACCTGAGTCGCTAAGTGGCCGATTGGCTCGCCTCGACTCCAACTGACCACTTCCTTCGAGGCCACAGAAGCAGCGGTCATAACTAGAATTCCCAGAAAAGCACCCTTCGGGGCTGCCTTTGTCCTGAAACAACCGCGCGCGACTGCTCAAGGTAAAACGCCGCGCGTGACTCAATGCCCGCCACGGGAGTCGCGCGGAGATCGGGCACAGTGCAATTCAATTTCCCAGTTCAATTTCCCGCACAAAGTAAGGTGATCCCCACTGCTGGGGGATCATTCCCTTGCCTCAGGGGGAAAATCCCCTACGCCATGGGGTCTTCCCCTTACGCCATGGGATTTTCCCCTTACGCCAGGGGATTTATCCCGCGCCGCAGATTTTTCTCCCCTTACGACGCGGGATCTTCCCCTTGGCGCAGAAAAAACGCCCCGCGCGGCACCAAAACGTCCCCTTGCGTCGCGGGACGCCATTTTACCCGCCTTTTTGTCAATTTTTGACCTGCAAAATTCAATTTCCCACACAAATTGAAGAGCCCATCGAGCCGATAAAGGAATTCCGATTCGAGGGAGCATTCGGGTCGAGTCTCAGTATCCCGAACAAGAGCGGAGCCGAGTCATCAGCACCAACGGTGTGGCGTCATGTCGGCTTGGCGCGATGCGGGCGGTTTGTGTGTCGGCGTGATCGAGATTGCACGGTGGCGGTGGGGGCAATAGCATCCGCGTCCAACTCCAAAGATTTTGACCGCTGTTTCTCCTGATCAATCCCCTGCGACGTGGCTGATCCGTATCTCGGAGGTGTTTGCGGATTTTTCGGGTGAGATTGTCGAGGGGTTTGGAGGTCAGTTGCTGAGGAAGTTGGGCACGGAGTATCAGCTGATTCAGGTGGCGAGTGCCGTGGGGGTGCGGGGTTCGGAGGCGTCCAAGTATCTCAGGTGGAACTTGCCGGTTGAGCATGCTTGGCCGTGCAATCCTGAGAAAATGGAGGGATTTGTCGAGAAGGCGGCCCAAGCGATGTTTCGCAAATTTGCCGGGCGCCATCCTCAGGCGGTTTTCATTGGCCAGCTTGATCCAAGCGCGGCAAGCCGCTACTACAAGACGCTGGCATCGAACCTCCGTGGGAGAACGCTCCAGCTTTTTTCAAAGGAGATCGCCGCATTTAAGGAGGTTGAAGCGCAGCAGCCCGAGCGTGAAACATTGTTTTGCCTGGTGGGCAAGGAGGGTTTGTTTTGTGGGATGCAGAGTCCGCGGGATTCGAATGGATTCTATCCGGGTGGTACCAAGTACATCAGCCAAAGCTCGCCAGACACCATCAGCCGGGCGGGGGCGAAAGCGGCCGAGGCGCTTCATGGATTGCTACTGCACCATCCGGCACCGCAGAAGGGCAGTCATTGGCTTGAGCTCGGTGCAAGCCCTGGCGGGATGACGGCGGAGTTGCTGGCAAGGGGCTACAAGGTCACTGCGATCGACCGTGCGCCGCTCGACAAGCGGCTCGATCGCCGCAGCGATCTGTCGTTTGCTCAGATGGATGTGGCGGCGTTCGTGCCGAATGGGAGCATGAAGTACCACGCGATTTTGTCGGACATGAATGGCGATGCCCGTGAGGCGATCCGGCAGGTGGTGCGATTGAAAAAAAATCTCAATCCAGGCGGGCTGGTGATTTTCACGCTGAAGACTCCGGGTGTGACGTCCTACCTGGAAACCAACCTGCTCTATCGCGACGTGTTGAGCGAGGCCGTGGCCGGTGGGCTCGAGCTCCTTGCGAGCACGCATCTCACCTACAATCGCCATGAATTCACGTTGTTTTTCAAAAGTGCTACTACGAGGCGGACCTAAGTTGGTCCTTCGCGCAGCGTTCGGCTGCCATCGGGCTCCACGGTGAAATGCAACCACTGCGTGTCCGGTGGGAGCAACTCTGGGAATTTGTCGCCCCACTCTGCGATGATCACGCCCTCTTGGTCTAATAACTCATCCCAGCCGAGCGCGACCAGTTCTGAGGCCGAGTCCAAGCGGTAGAAATCGAGATGGAACACATGGAGCCTGCCGCCTGGGTATTCGTGGAGCAGGCCGAAGGTGGGGCTGGTGACATCCGCCACGGAGCCCATTCCCGCGACGAATCCCTTCGTCCAGTGGGTTTTGCCGGCGCCGAGTCCACCGACAAGGGCGATCACCGAGCCTGGCAAGGCATGAGCTGCCGCCTGGTGGCCCAGCAGTTCCATCGCTTCGGGCGATTCCACGTGTCGTTGCATCGGGTCCTTTGGAAAACCAATTGACGAATGAAGTCGATGCAAAAACGTTGTGGGTCGGACATCCGTGGTTTGCGGGGGCGGTATCGGCTAGAATTCGGAGATTATCGCCGATTCCCTAAAATTCGCGTTGATTCTCTACCCCATCGCCCATGAAAGTCTTGCCGCCATGCTCGATATCCGCGTCATCCGCGAAAACTCCACCGCCGTTCAAGATCGCCTTAAAGCCCGGGGCGGCGATCACTGGAAACTTGTCGACGACGTGCTCGCATGTGACGAGTCCCGCCGCGCTGCCGAAACTTCCAAGCAGCAGTTGCAATATTCCCGCAAGACGATTTCCAAGCAGATCGGCATGCTGAAAGGTCAGGGTCAGGACACGTCGGCGATCGAGGCCGAGGTGCGTGGCATCAACGATCAGATTCTTGCATTGGACACGGAGTCCGAAAATGCCGCCGCTCGCCAAAACGAGTTGTTGCTGAATATTCCGAATCTCACTCACGAGGCCTGTCCGGTCGGTAGCGACGAGGCGGCCAACCCGGTCGTCCGCGAGTGGGGGACGAAGCCCGCGCTGGTGGATCCCAAGGATCATGTCGATCTCGCGCTGCAGCACGGATTGATCAGCTGGGATGACGGCATTCGCACGGCGGGTTCGGGGTTTGTCGTCTATCGCGGAAAGGGCGCTCGACTCGAAAGGGCACTGATCAATTTCCTGCTCGATACGCAAACGGCGAACGGCTACGAGGAAGTCAATGTGCCGCATCTCGTCAAACGCGAGTGCATGGAAGGCACCGGTCAGTTGCCGAAGTTTGAGGATGACATGTATGGGACCGACGCGGATGAAAATGGCGTCAACAGCCTATTTCTTGCGCCCACGGCAGAAGTTCCAGTGACCAATCTCTATCGTGACACCTTGCTAGGCGAAGCCGATCTTCCGGTAAAAATGGTCGCCTACACCCCGTGCTTCCGCCGCGAGGCAGGCTCGGCGGGGCGCGACAACAAGGGGATCATTCGCATGCATCAATTTGACAAGGTGGAACTCGTGCAAATCGTCCATCCCGACAAGGGATTCGAGATGCTCGAGGAACTCACGGCCCATGCTGAGTCCATCCTGCAAAAGCTGGGACTCCATTACCGGACCATCGAGCTTTGCACCGGTGATATCGGGTTTTCCTCGGCGAAGACCTACGACATCGAGGTTTGGGCGCCGGGGCATGGCAAGTATCTTGAGGTCTCCAGTTGTTCGTGTTTTGGCGACTACCAAGCGCGTCGGATGAAACTCCGGTTCAAAGACGCCGAGGGCAAAAACCGTTTTCCTCACACGCTGAATGGCTCGGGCACGGCACTGCCTCGCTTGTACGTGGCCTTGTTGGAGCAATGCCAGCTACCCGATGGATCGATCCGGATTCCCGAGGCGCTGGTGCCGTATTTTGGCGCGGCGGTCCTTTGATCCCAGCGGTCCTGAGTATTTCCTCGCGGGAAATATTTCCTCAGCCCTCAAGGCAAGCCGTGCCGAACACCGTGAAGCCGGTTGATTCCTCGATGTCGATGTCGAGGAATTGTCCGGTGAGGCGTGCGGGGTCGCCATCGAAAATCACGATCTTGTTTTGTGGCGTGCGGCCGGTGAGGCGTGCGGCGTTGTTTTTTGATGGGCCTTCGCAGAGCACCCGCTGGCGAGTTCCGACGATCGCTGCGTTGCTTGCGATTGCGAGGCGATCGACCACGGCGAGCAGACGTTGGTTCCGCTCTTCTTTGACGGACTCGTCGAGTTGGCCCTCCATTTCGGCAGCCGGGGTGTTGCGGCGCTTGGAGTAACGAAACACGAAGGCGTTGTCGAATTTCAGCCGCTCGACGGTGTCGATCGTGGCTTGGAAGTCCTCCTCGGTCTCACCGGGAAATCCGACGATGATGTCGGTGGTGATCGCGACGCCGGGGCGGGCGGCCTTCATTTTCTCGCAGATCTCGACGAACTTTGCGTTTTTGTACGGCCGGCGCATTTCTCGGAGGATGCGATCGGAGCCGCTCTGCATTGGGAAATGGATGTGCGAGCAAAGCTTGGGCAGGTAGGTGAAAGCGGCAACGAGATCGTCCCGATAACCGATCGGGTGGGGCGAGGTAAAGCGGATGCGCTCGATGCCATCGACCCCATGCACGGCCTCTAATAACTGCACGAAGGGCGATTTGCCATCGACCTTTGCGAATTCCGTCCGGCCGTAGAGGTTGACGATTTGGCCGAGCAGGGTGACTTCTTTCACCCCGTGAGAGGCGAGTTGGCGGACTTCGGCAACGATCTGATCGATCGGGCGGCCGCGTTCCTTGCCACGGGTGTCGGGGACGATGCAGAACGAGCAACGCATGTTGCATCCTTGCATGATCGAGACGAATGCAGAGGCCTCATGAGCCTTTGGCACGTGGTCGCGGATGGTGTTTTGCGAGCCTTCTTCCTCGGCGGTGTCGCAGACGCTGGTGCCTCGGAGGGAAAATGATGGGTCGTCCATCCGTGCCTCGAGTCGGCGTTTGAGGATGCCATCCACGTATTCGAAAACCTTGTGGTATTTTTGGGTGCCGACTACCACGTCGAGGTTTGGCACGGTTTTGAAGAGCTCCTCGCCGCGGGATTGTGCCATGCAGCCCATGAAGCCATAAACCACGTGTTTGCGGTCGCGGCCTTTGTGGATCAGGTTTCCCATTTTCCCGAGGGCCTTTTGCTCCGCTTGATCACGCACGGAGCAGGTATTGATGAGCACCGCATCGGCCTCGTTTTCCTCGTGGGTGACCGTGTAGCCGCCCTCACTGAACATTTTGGCGACTTGCTCGGAGTCGCGCTCGTTCATCTGGCAGCCGTAGGTTTTGACGTAGACCTTGGGCATTCGTGGTGGGGTGGTGGGCGAAAAGTCGGCGCGGGCATTGCTCCCCAGCGGGAGAATTCCAGCGCGCCGTTCGAGGTTTTTACGCGAGCGTGAGGCGCGCGTCGGATTCGAGTTTTTCGTTGAGTTCGGGCCAACCCCCGGCGACCTGCATGTTGAAGCAATGGAGGTAGACGGTGAAGAGCTTCGGATCGAAGACGTCGACCAAGCGGTCGATCGTGGTGGAGAGGCGCTCGGGATCGAGCTTCTTCGGGAGGTCGCCGACGACCGAGCCTTTGCCGTCGTGTGGGATTCCCATGCCGTCGCAGAACATCGCGAGGAGCGACTGCTGGCCGGACATCAGGTAGGCTTGGAGCAGGTGCTCGCCGATGGTGTCGCAGGCCTTGAGTTTGAGAGTTTTATGAATCCATGCGTATTGCTCGGCCATGGATTTTTTCTGCACAAAGATAGGGCGGAGCTTGCGGTTGTCGGCAAGGGTGGCGACGGCGGACTTGTAGACATTCCGGTCGTTGGTGCGGAACCAATCGAGGATTTGAGTGATAATGGCAGGATCGACGGCGGAGTAAAGTTCGTGGGCTTTCACGGTGGAAATGGGATGGGTGCAAAGTCAATGCGGTCGCGAGGGGGATGGCAAGGGCGGAGAAGCGAAAAAGCACGCTAGGCGGCGAATGTCAGTTTCTGCATCGACCGATCGTGTGTGCGTGACAGCAGGCTCAGGGCGCAGATCGACCCGATGCCGGCCATGAACATGTCCCATTGGGAGTCCCAAGCGTCTCCTTGAGTCCCAAGAAACGCCTGCGAACCATCGGCCGAGATCGATGCTGCGGCCCATTCCACCAGTTCGTAGGACGCGCTCAGAGCCAGGCAGGACGAGACCACGCAGAATGCAAGCCATTGGCGTTGGGCCAGCACGCCAGACCTTACGAAAATTTCGCGGCAAATGATGGCGGGCACCCATCCTTGAGCGAGGTGACCCAAACGATCGTAGTGGTTGCGGGCGAATCCGCAAAGATCACCCACCCACCTTCCGAGGGGCACCAAGGCGTAGGTGTAATGGCCGCCGATCAGCAGCAGGATCATGTGAAATCCGATCCATCCGAGGGCGAGATTGGAGAAGCGCCAGCCTTTACGTTGGGCAGTGAATAGGGCGATGAAGCCTAAAAACACTGGGGTCACCTCCATCCACCAAGTGGCGCGATCGTAGGGATGCCAAGCCGACCACGCCATGACCGGAGTCATTGCTGCTAGAAGGAGCGCGTTCGGGTGGATTTTCAAATGATAGGTTCGATGTAGGATTACTGGAGCGCGAGAACCTTCGGTGTGCTGGCGTTGCCGAAGCGGTCGAGCGCGGTCACGGCGATGGCCGTTGCGCGTGGAATCGTCGTCGTTTTTTGACTGCTGGCGACTACCTTGATCGTGCGCCATGTGCCGCTGATTTTCGCTTGGATGGCGATTTTTGAGGTGTTGGGGCCAGGAACCCAGCGGATGGCTGTGTTAGAGCCAGCAGGTGACGCGCTGACGCCGGGTGCCGGAGGGGCGGTGTTGCTGATCCACGGCATCGGCGGGATCACCGCGGGTTGCGTGTAGGTCGCAGCGAGTTTGGTGGCGATGCCGCCTTGGTTGCGCATCAGGCTTTTGGCGCTCCAATGGATGTGGCCGTTCCAATTTTTGATGAGCTTGCGGCTGACGTCGATTTGGTGGGTGATTTCCGATGCGGGTCGGCCGGGGTCTTCGGATGAATTGATGCGGGCAGTTGCGATGCCGGGCCAGACGGGGCGCGATCCTTGCTGGCGCCACCAGCTGAGCAACGTAGAGAAACTTTGTTTCTGGGGTGAATCGCGCCAGTAAAGCTGGGGCGCAAGGTAGTCGAGCCAGCCATTTTTGAGCCATTTGCGTGAGTCTCCGGCGAGTTGTTCGTAGCTGTCGATTCCAGCCTCGATGCCTGCGGGGACGCCGGGCCGCCAAATCCCGAACGGGCTGATGCCGACGCGGACCCATGGTTTTTGGTTTTTCACCGATGTGTAAAGACTGCTGACGAAGCCATCGACGTAGTTTCGGCGTTCCGCGGGGGTTTTTCCATCAGCAAAGCGGAGGCTTCCCGAGGGGTATGGATAGAAATAATCGTCCAGATGCACGCCATCGACATCGTAGCGCCGGACCACATCGAGAATCACTTGGAGCGTGCGTCCGCGTGTCGTCTGGCTGGCTGGATCGCACCACGTCACCGTGCCGAATTTGCGAGTGGTTTGTGGGGCCACTCGGCAGACGTGGGAGGATGCGATGGATCTAGAGTTGTTTGAAAGTGCGCGGAAGGGATTGAACCATGCGTGGACCTCGATGCCGCGGGCGTGGGCTTGTTGGATACAATAAGCGAGGGGGTCATAGCCGGGCGAGCGCCCCATGCTGCCGGTGAGCCACGAGCTCCACGGCTCCATGGACGACGCATAAACTGCATCGCACTCGGGGCGGACTTGGAAGATCACTGCGTTGATTTTGAGGGCGGCGAGTTTGTCGAGCATCGCTCGCATTTCCGCTTGTTGTGCGCTTGCGCTGAGGCCGGTGCTACTGGGCCAGTCGAGATTATAAATGCACGCGATCCACGCCCCGCGGAATTCCCGTGCAAGGGCGGGTGGCCGGTCATTGCTGGGTGCAAAGGATTGGGCGGAAGAACTGACGCAAAGCAGGCAGGAGAAAAGGAAAAGAGTCAGTCGGTTCATGGGCTCAAGATGCCAAAGGAAGTGGCGCGGTGCAAGGTTGCTCGCCGATGATGACACGCGGATCACGATCGCCAGCGCTGGGTGAGATCGCCATAGGCATCGATGCGGCGGTCGCGGAAGAATGGCCAGATGCGGCGGAAATCTTCGACGGCTTGCAGGTCGATGTCGTGGTAGAGGATTTCCTCGTTTTCGGTGGACGCCTTGGCGACGAGTTCGCCGTATGGATTTGCAATGAACGATCGGCCCCAGAACTCGGTGTCGTCTTGATGGCCGGTGCGATTGACCGCAGCGAGGTAGCAGCCGTTTGCGACCGCGTGGCCTCGCTGGACGGTTTCCCATGCGCAATGCTGGGCATCGCCGAGGCTTGGTTTTTCTGCGGTAAGCCAACCGATGGCCGTCGGGTAAACGAGGAGTTGTGCGCCGCCGAGCGCCATCAAGCGAGCGGCTTCTGGGTACCATTGGTCCCAGCAGATCAAGACGCCGATTTTTCCGAACTTCGTGTCCCAGACCGGCCAACCGCTGTCACCGGGCGTGAAGTAGAATTTCTCCTCAAAGCCAGGGTCTTGCGGGATGTGGGACTTGCGGTAAAAGCCCATCAGCGAACCATCGGCATCATGAATGGCGGCGGTGTTGTGGTACAAGCCCGGGCCGCGGTGCTCGAAGAGTGAGGAAATCAAGACGATGCCGAGTTCGCCCGCGAGCTTGCCGAGGCGGTCGGTGATCGGGCCGGGGAGGGGATCGGCGAGATCGAAAAGGCTTGGGTCCTCAAGCGTGCAGAAGTAGGGCGTCAGAAAAAGCTCTTGAGTGACGATGATGTTCGCACCGCCAGCGGCTGCATCGCGGATCAATTGTTCGTGGTGTTCGAGCGATTCCGTCTTCGTGGCGAAGGTTTTGGACTGGAGCAAAGCAAGGCGTGGCATGGGCGGAGCATCAGGGTTTGGAGGGTGGGGTTCAAGGATCAAGAACGACGTGAATCAGGGGGCTAAGGTTTAATTTTGTGAGAATTGTGCAAACTTGGCTTGATTCCATGGTTTTCCACGCTAAAAACGCCGCCCCTGCATGTCGGACTCTTCCAGAACTCTCAAAGTCGCGATCCCGAAAGGCAGCCTGCAAGAGCCGACCATCGAACTCTTGGCCAAGGCTGGCTACGAGATTTACGTTTCGTCGCGTGGCTTGCGGCCCAGTTCGAATGACCCCGAGCTCGACCTTTACATGATCCGCGCTCAAGAAATCGGGCGCTATCTCGGACAGGGATTCATCGATTGCGGGATCACAGGATACGACTGGGCCTATGAAAATGGGGTGGATCTCGTGGATCTTGCCGAGCTTCCGTATTCGCGCGCCACGACGTTGCCGACGCGGTGGGTGCTGGTAGTCCCAGAAGACTCGCCGATTCGTAAGCCTGAGGACCTCGAAGGAAAACGCATCGCGACCGAAGGGGTGGGGATCACTCAGCGCTACCTTGCTGAGCGGGGAATCAATGCTGAGGTCGAATTTTCTTGGGGAGCGACCGAGGTAAAGGTGCCTGATTTGGTGGATGCCATCGTCGATGTGACCGAGACCGGCTCCTCGATCAAGGCAAACCACCTCCGGATTGTTGACACGCTGCTGACCTCATTTCCTCACTTTTACGCGAGCCCTGGCGCTGCAGCCGATCCATGGAAAATGGAAAAGATGGAGCGCATCGCGTTGCTTCTGAAAGCTGCTCTCAGTGCACGTGGCAAGGTTGGTATCAAGATGAATTTCCCAAGTGCCAATCTGCCGCAGCTTCTCGAAAAGCTCCCTTCGCTCCGCCGCCCGACGATTTCCCAGCTCTCGGAAGAAGGTTGGGTCGCTGTTGAGACAGTGATTGACGAAATCGTCGTCAGAGACATGATCCCAGACCTGAAGCGCCTTGGGGCTGAGGGCATCATCGAATATTCTCTCAATAAAATCGTCCCGTAATTCATTCACCATTAACTAACCCCGACTGCAACTGCCATGGGCTCCATCAAGAAACGCCGTAAAACGAAGATCAATAAGCACAAGCGCAAAAAGCGCATGAAGCAGAACCGCCATAAAAAGCGTCTCCGCTACAAGTCCTAGTCACTGGGATTGATCTTTCGCTAAATCGCCAGAGGCTCGTCGTGGGCTCTCTGGCTTTTTTCGTGGGTTGAGGTCATCGTCGGATCATGAGCCTGCAAGTGGTCGTCAATTTCCGCGTGATCGACGAGTCGGATGACTGGATCGTGGTGGATAAACCCGCGCCGTTGATCGTCCATCCGGCGAATCGCAAGCCGGAGCCGACGCTTCTCGGTGGATTGGAAAAGCTCCTCTCGTACGAAATCGAAAATGGGGCGAATCTTGGGATTGTGACGCGATTGGATCGTGAAACCAGCGGGATCGTGCTGGTGGCCAAGACGACCGCCGCAGCGAGGGAGCTCGGCTGGATTTTTGAGAGGCGTCAAGCGCACAAGGAGTACCATGCGATTGTGATTGGTTGGCCTGAGGCCGACTCGTGGGAGTGCGCGGAACCGATTATCCGGGCCGGTGAGCTGGGGCCATCGGAGATTTGGGTGAGGCAAGTGGTCAGCCCACTGGGGCGGGATTGCAAGACACGGTTTCAGGTCGAGCGGCGTTTTGAGCGAGATGGACGCCCATTTTCGCTGGTTCGCTGCATTCCAGAAACGGGTAGGATGCATCAGATCCGGGTGCATTTGGCGAGTGGCGGTTTTCCGATTCTCGGAGACAAGCTCTACTCGGGCGACGGCTCGGATTACTTGGAATGGATGGCGCATGGCTGGTCGGATGCGCTGGCAAAGCGTCTGATTCTGCCGCGCCATGCGCTTCACGCTTCAGTTTTGGAAATTCCGTGGCATGGGGGCACGGTCGGTTGGCGTGCAGATTTGGCACGAGAACTCGGGCAGTTCTGCGATGGCGGTGAAATCCGCGAAATGCCGGATGTTGTCATTTGGAGTCGGCATGACTAAGCTCGCACATGGTTTCACTTGATGAATTGGTCGCATTTCTCGACGAGGAGCTGAAAACGTCTTCGATTTCAGACTATCCCGGTGCCATGAACGGCTTGCAACTGGCCAACGGCGGGCAGGTCGAGCGCATCGTGGCGGCGGTCGACGCTTCATTGCCCGTGATTCAAGCTGCAGCAGCGGGCGGGCCAGGGCTTTTGATCGTCCATCATGGGATGTTCTGGCAGGGTGCTCAGGCAGTTACCGGTGTATTTTACCGAAAATTGAAAATCGCAATGGACGCAGGCTTGGCCATCTACTCATCGCACCTTCCGCTCGATATTCACCCCATTTTTGGCAATAACATTCTCCTTGCGGGCGCAATCGGGCTCCAGAACCCCCAGCCATTTCTGAATCACAAGGGAGTTTCCATGGGCATCCAAGGCACTTGGGAGGGAACCCGCCAAGGACTCTCTGACGCCCTCGCAAAGGCGGTCGGAGGGCCGGTACATCTCTGTCCGGGTGGTGCCGAAGCCATTAAAAGCGTGGGAGTTATCACGGGTGGAGCGGGCAGTGAAGTTACCAAGGTTGCGGCAGCAGGCGTGGATTGCTTCATCACGGGCGAGGGTCCGCATTGGAGCTACCCCCTCGCCGAAGAGCTTGGCGTCAATTTATTTTATGCCGGACACTACGCGACGGAGACCTTCGGGGTGAAGGCGATCTCGCGAAACCTCGCCAGCCAGCGCGGGCTGCCATGGGCCTTCATTGACCACCCATCGGGCCTCTGACGTGGCATTCACCGCAAGAATTTCGACCTCAGAGGTCGGAAGCGGCGGGTCATAAATATTTCGCTAAAAGATCAGAAAAGTCTTGCCTGGTCTTCGCATTCCAGCAATCTTGCGTCGAACAAAGCGGGCATAGCTTAGTGGTAAAGCGCTATCCTTCCAAGTTAGACATGCGGGTTCGATTCCCGCTGCCCGCTCCAATCACAATTTCAGTAACCCCCCCTAAAATCAGATGGTACAAACACCAAATCAAATGAAAAAAAACGTTTCACTCATCCTTGTAACTGCGGCTCTTGGCTTGGCCACTGCCAGCGGTCAAACGGCAACATCCACCCCCACGGCGAGCTCGGTCGTCAGGGCGATCAAGGCCGCAAAGACTCCTGCAGAGAAAAAAGCTGCGCTGGCGCTTCTCGCTGCAGCTGTCAAGGCGAACCCTGGTGCCGCTGCAGAAATTGTCACTGCTGCGATCGCAGCATCTGGCGGCGGAGTTGAATCGGTATCAGCCATCGTTGCGGCTGCCGTGAGTGGTGGTTGGAACTCTCCTGCAGTTTCCGCTGCGGTAGTCACCGCCGCGGTGGCCGCGCAGCCCTCGATGACGACGAGCATTGTCAAAGCTGCGGTCGGGGACGGAAAAAGTTCTGCTCAGGTGGTTGCCGTGGTGACCGCTGCGGTCTCTTCGCAACCCGCAGACGCAGCGGCGATCGTCACAGCGGCGATCGGCGAAGGGAAAAGTTCTGACGTTGCGGTGGCGGTGGCAGTGGCCGCGGTGGCGGCGGCGCCTTCCCAAGCCACCGTGATTCAAGCAGCGGCCGTCGAAGCGGCTCCGGCTGCGATGACCGCGATTCAAACGGCCGTCGTCTCGCAGGCGGCCACCATGGTAGTATCTCCAAACGCAGCGGCTGAAGCGGGTGAGGCCCTAGGGGGCAATGGTTCCCCGGCGGTGACGCCGCAGGTTCAGCTTACCAACAATACCATCACTCCAGAGGCATTGCTCGAATTGGTGCAGCAGGCAGTAAAGGCGGATCCAGAAAGTGCTGCCAAGTACACTTCAGCAGCCATTGAAAACTCCTCGAATAGCCAGGCGGTAGCCATTGCAAAAGTAGCAGCAGATGAAGCACCTTCCCAGGCAGCGGAAATCACATCAGCTGCGATTTCCAGTTCTGGGGCCGACAACACCCAAGTTTATTACATCGTTGCAGGGGTTACCGCTGCAACTGCGGATGAGCCAAATGCGGCAGCGCTCGCCTCTGAAATCTCAAGTTCTGCATCGAACACTGTTGCAAGTGAAGCCGCTGCACAAGCAGAGGCCGATGCCATCGCGGCAGGTGCAACCGCAGCAGAGGCGGCGGCGGCAGCACAAGCGGCAGCCGACCAGGCGGCCGCTGATGCAGCAGCGCTGATCGCTGCAGCCTCAGCTGAGGGGACTCAGGTAGGCACTGGTGGTGATGGCGACAATACTGTCGATCCTCCGCCTACCACTGCGGTTAATGGGTGATCCATGACGTTTTGAACTTTAACTTGATTAGCCAATAATGAAAAATCACTTATTCCTTCTTTTCACTAGCTCACTTTTTGTTGGATCAGTTTCAGCGCAAGGCTTGTACCAAGCTTCCAACAAGGCTCTCGAAGATACTCCGCTTCCATTCAAATGGAATGCTGGACTCAATGCGATCTACGACGACAACGTGTCATCCGGAAACTCGCAAGATGGCCTCAAGGAAAGCGCGCTCTCCTACAATCCTTACGTTGGGCTTAGCGTCGTTCAGAATTCGGGTCAAACCACTTGGAACGTTTCCGGCATGCTCGGGGTCATTTATTACCCAGACGCCCCATCGGTCGAAGGCACTTCTATCGATGATTTGTCGAATCAGTCGAACCTCAGCGCAAGCCTTATTCACAAGCTGAATAATCAGTTGACGCTTTCGAGCAATAACATGATTTCTCGGGAGAGAGAGCCAGATTATTCCTACGGTGTGGCATCAAGTCATGCAGGCAAAGGGGAATATGTTTCGATGTCGACCGACAACTCTGCTTCGTACCGCTGGACGAAGCGACTGGGAACGGTGACGGGACTCAGGCTTGGTGCTACTCAGTACCCCGAGGCGGAGTCGGAAGACAACGATCGTAACACATATCAGCTTTCCAATCAGTTCCGCTTCCAAATGGGTGAACAGTCGGTGCTAACTTCAAGTTACCGGTTTGGCGAAAGCTTTAGCCAAGGCGACGGAGCGGATATTGCGGATCATTACCTTACCGTCGGTGGTGAGTATCGTTTCACGCCCACCGTCATCGGGATTGCCCAAGCGGGTGCTCAGTTTCACGAAACCACCACTGGAACGGCTTCACAAGATGCCTCGACGACGAATCCTTATTTGGAGTCATCGCTGAATGCGAAGATGAATAAGCAGTTCAATGTGAAAAGCTTCCTTCGGTACAGTGCTGAGTCCGATAGCTTAAACCAAAATAACATCGTCTTCGCTGAGCGCCGGATGCTTCGCTGGGGCGTCACCAACGAATGGACGATTTCTCCAAAGATGTCTGTTATCAACGGACTTGATTACATGCCGGGTACCTTCATGGGAGGCGTGAATAGGAATACTGGAATTGCGAGTGATGACCTCAGCGAAACACTTGTCTCCTCCTATGTGACGCTCAAAATGAAGTTTAGTGATTTCATGACTGGTTCACTTTCATACACTTACGTCAACAATGTTTCGGATCTGACCGATGCGCTTGGGCGTACGCAAACCTACAACCGAAGCCGTGTCAGTCTTGGACTGAATGTAAATTTCTGAGTTGCTTCTCTTTCAATCGGTTTTTTGAAAATATTACAGGGTCAATTTAAGCTCCCACAATGTTTTTCATTGCGGGAGTTTTTATTTTCACTGGATCTTGTTTGAATTTGTGAAATCTTAACTCCAATGAGTCTTTCAGCACCCCAACAAAATGAAGCCGCACTTCACGCGGTTGACTACTGGCAGGTTATTAAAAACCGCTACGGTATCATTCTTCTGACCCTTCTTTTGGTTTTCATGACGGCTGCGGTCATTACTTATGTAATGCCAAAGAAATACGAAAGCACCGCAGAGATCGAGGTCAAGCCGAGGTCGCCGGGAATGTCACCCCTAGCGGGTGACTTGGGTCAGTCCTCTCGAATGAGTCAAATCACACCTCAGTTTTTCGGAACTGAATTTGAAAAGATCAAGAGTACAAACTCGCTCAACAAGGTGATTGACAGCCTCGAGCTTCTCAATAAGTGGTCGATGGATCGCGAATCCGTGATTCGTGTCCTGAAGGGGATCGTGAATACCCAAAACATCCGAGGTACTGATTTGATTACCATCAGTGTGCGCCATGAGAATAAGGAAGATGCGAAGGATATCACATCCGAGGTCGCAAACTCATACAAAGCGTATCGGATCGAAATTGAGACCCGCGAGGCTGACAAAGGCTTGGCAGAATTGAACAAAGCCGTTAGAGATCAAGAAGATAAGGTGGAGGAGCGACGCAAGGTGCTTGCGAACATTGTAAGGACTAAGGGAATTATCTATAAAGGAACTGATTCATTTTATGGGCAGTCTGGAGTCGATGAGGATCAGGGCGCGCGGTCTGCGTTGGAGGCATTCAACAGCCTTGAGCAAGAGAAGATGCAGTTGGAGAGCCAGATCAACAGCCTGCTGAAGTATGACAGTGATCAACTCATGGTTTATGCGGCGGGCCTCGATCTTCCTGATAACATTATCAAGAATATGTACCCTCAGTACCTTGAGGTGACTCGTCACCTGGATTCCCTTAAAATCAGTGGGCTGGGTGGCAACCATCCGACGGTATTGGCCGCAGCAGATCAGATCAAGGCGATGAAGCGCCAGCTGGACGATGGAGTTGTTAACTTGAGGCAAACCTTGGCGGCTCAGAGAGACATGGTAACAGATCGGCTTAAAAACGCCGAGATCATGAAGGATGATTCCCACGAGGAGGCGATCAAGCGGGGCCTGGATGCTCAAGACTATGTGGATGCTAAGCGTGACTTTGAGACTGATCAGCAGTTACTCCAGAATCTAAAGCTTAAGCAGATTTCCGAGAGTATCAATCGCAAGATGCCTGACGAGGGAATCGTAATCCACGAAGAACCATTGATTTCTCAGGCCCCCGTGAGCCCTAACGTCACGCTCAACCTCGCGCTTGGTGCCGTGGTGGGATTAGTCTTTGGAATAGGCATTGCGTTCTTCCTTGAGTACCTCGACACATCGGTAAAAACCCTCGAGGATGTTGAGCGCTACTTGCAAGTTCCAGTGCTTGCAGTGATTCCTAAAGACATCTCGATTCTTCACAAGCAGAATGGAATTAGTCCCGATTCCGAGGCTTATCGGATTCTAAGAACGAACATTGAGTTCAATCGGAAGAATCCTGAAGATAACTCGATCACGGTGGTCTCAGGTGGGGCGGGTGAGGGAAAATCGACAACGCTTGTCAACTTGGCCTACATTTGCGCTCAAGGTGGTTACACCACCCTGATGATCGATGCGGACTTACGCAGACCGCGGTTGCATACGTTCTTTGATATCAACAACGCGGTAGGTCTGACAAACTACCTCACCACGGATCTGATGTTAGAAGATGTGATTCTTCAGACTCCAGTGGACAACCTGTTTTTTATGCCTTCTGGTATTTTGCCAGCGGATGCTGCAGGAATTTTGAATTCACGCCGGATGTCCGAGCTCATCCAAGACGTCAAGCAACGCTTCGATCTTGTGTTGGTGGATAGTCCTCCGATTCTGGGCGTCAGTGATGCATCAGTTTTGGCGAGTGAAGTTGATTTAACCATGATTGTCGTTCAGCACCGCAAACTGCCAAGAAATATGCTGATGCGCGTCAAGACCTCTGTCGAGAATGTGGGGGGGACTGTCCTTGGGGTAGTGCTGAATAACGTCGATGTGCGGAGTGATAGTCAGTATCAGTACTACACCAGCTACTACACTTATTATGCCCCTGCCGAATCCCAGATTGGTCCAAACATCAGTGTCGGGCCGGTTGCTTCTAAGGCTCAAGCTGTGGCTGCGCGCGACGGCAATTCCTCGGAGCTGTATTGAATTCTTTCCAACAAATCATGTTCATGGACCTCAAAAAAATTCTTTTTTTCCTTATCACTTTGGTTGGATTTGTTTCTCCGCTGGTGGCTCAGATCGAGTCTGGGCAGGCGGTGCAGATCACCATCTCGGGGGTGCCCGTAGAGGAGAAGTCGCGGATCGATGGTGCTTATCCAGTTTCTGAAGACGGATTTATCAACATGTCTTTCATTGGCCGGGTGAAGGCTGCGGGTTTGCGGAACGAAGGCCTCGCGCTTTCATTGCAGGCGCGGTACAAAGAAGCTGGAATTTACACGAACGCCACCATCCAGGTTATTTCTAATAGCGGCAATACGATCAACGAGCAGAAGGTTGTGATCGGCGGTCAGGTTCGCGCGCCCGGCCCTAGGCCTTTCACGAAGGGTTTGACACTTTGGCAGGCGGTTCAGGGCGCCGGTGGCCCCACAGAGTTTGGAAGCATGCGCCGAGTGACGCTATTTCGTGATGGGAAACAGGTTGTTTACGACTTATCCAGCGGCAAATTCATGGATACTGCGGTCCAACCCAATGATGCCATCAACGTGCCTGAGAAAGACATGTTCGGCCGATAAGTCCAATCCGCCTGATCTTCATGCTTGTGATTCACTCACTGAGGGTCGGAGTCTTAGGTTCTAAGAACAATGTTTGGTAGTCTTCCTATTAGCAAGTCACGAACTTGATACGCCGAGGATGGCCTCGCTCATGCGAAGTGCTTCGAGGTTGGGTTTCACCGAGTGAACCCTGTGAAGCATGACACCATGCTCCCTTGCGTAAGCGGTAAGGGCTACAGTCGGCCATTCACGGCAGCTAAGGTCGTGAATATCTAGAATTTTTCCGATCACGGATTTTCGTGACACTCCGAGCAAGAGGGGGCGCTCTGCGATGGTGAGCTGAGCCAGTGCACGGAGTAGCTGGAGGTGATGCTCCAAGGTTTTCCCAAACCCAATCCCTGGATCAAAAACGAGCGCCATGGGATCAATGCCACTGCGGGTGAGCGTGGTGAATCGTTCTGCAAAGAAATCGCGGACTTCCGTAACGACGTCGGAGTAGGCTGGGGCCAGCTGCATAGTTTGTGGCCCCCCCTGGCGGTGCATCACCACCACACCACAGGAGCGGGTTGCGCAAATTTCAACCATCGCTGGATCGGCAGTCAGTCCGCTGATGTCGTTGACGATGTCAGCGCCAGCTTCGATTGCAGCCTCCGCTACGGCCGCTTTTGTGGTGTCGATTGAAATCAGTCCGTTCCATCCAGCGCGGAGGGCGGTGATCACTGGAATCGAGCGAGCGATTTCGTCGGCTGTGGAAACTGGCTGGGCGCCTGGGCGGGTCGATTCTCCGCCGATGTCGATGATGGTGGCCCCATCTGAAATCATCTGGCGAGCATGTATCAGTGCGGCTGGCACGCTAAAGTGCTGACCCCCGTCGGAGAATGAATCTGGGGTGGCATTCAAGATTCCCATCACTTGAGCGTGGTGAGTGAGGTCTATCGAATCCCGTCGGGTCTTCCAGATGGTCATGAAATTGGTGGCTTGCAGGGTTAGGTTGCGGGGCCTAGTTTGTGCGCAATGAAGCTGCTGGCAACATGGAAAAGTGTGATCGTTCTGGCGATCCTGTGCGTTTTTTCGCCCTGCCGTGGGAGTGAGGTTGAGCAGGTTGATGGGCCGAACGTTCGATGCATGAAGTTGGAGGACGGCTCGCGTGCGGTTTTCATTCGTAGCCCAGATAGCCGCACGCTCACCAAAAAAACCTTTTCGAAGAATGGCACGCTCCGAATGGTGACAACCTACAAGATGGATGCCAATGCGAATCCCCTTGGATGCAAGATTCGCGATGGGCAAAATCAGGAGTTGTTTAAGGTCAGTTATGGCTATCACAAGGTGACTGGACAATTGGTCGAAGAACTCATGTATGACTCGCGGGTTCGGCGGCTCAATCCTGCGAATGGGAAGGAGTTGCCGGTGCAAAAGGTGGTTTATTTATACGATGCCGAGGGTAAGCGCAGTGCTCCGATTGTGTACAATCTACTCCCCGGGAAGACCTTTGAGCAGGTCTTTGGGATTAAGTCATCTGCGTTGGAAACAAACCCATTTTGAAATCGGAAATCCTTAACTTTTTTGGTTTCTGATATAATCATGGATGGGCTTGTTTGAGTTCCGCTTTATTCGATTTCCATGATTGCAAAGTGTATCATTTTTGAAGGGAGGGTCCAAGGAGTGGGTTTCCGATACACGGTCAAGGATCTCGCTCGCGGCTTTGAAGTTTGTGGATGGGTCAAAAACTTGCCAGATGGGAGCGTCGAGCTTCAGGTGATGGGAGAGCGTGAAGAAGTCGAGTCCTTCATCGAAGAGATTGCTGAGGAGTCAGTCGTCGCCCATGGAATCCGGAACTTGAGAGCGGAAACCATTCCGCTGCTAGAGAATTGCAGTGGTTTCAGAATTGAGAAGTGATCGGTTCGCTCGGGTCGGTTTTCTCGGAACCTCGACGTTCAACCTCACGAATTAAGCCCGTATAGGAAATCGTTCCTAACAGATAAAGTGCCGAAGTGGTGAGGAAGACCTGCCAATAGGGAAGATGGTGCCCTCTAAGGAATTCAAAAACCCTTGCTGCCAGCCACCATGAGCTGCTCCAGATTGCACCACTGCAAGCACTCATGAGTTCACGATTCCGCTCTCCCACGAACGACATGGAAAGCTCGCTGGTGGATGGGCCGGCCATGTTCATCAATGGCTGGCGTACCACCAAGCATGCCAAGGCGATGGGAAGCGCCCAGAACGATCCTGCCCAAATTTCGGTTAGGCCCATGACCGCCAAAAGGACGACCGCTGCCGATTGTACCCCGATGATTGCGCCTCGCCAGCCGAAGCGCCGCTGCACTTCTGGAACGATTAACCCAGTGATGAAAACCAAGATGTAGCTCACTGAGCTGAATGCGGAGTAGGTTGCAGATTTGAGGTGATAAACGCTGCTGAAGAACAGGTTGAGGAATTGGATGCTTAGTCCTGCGCCAGTCGAGATGCATAGAGTGGGGATCAATGCGCGCAGTAGCACTGGCACGTCCTCGCGGTGGATGTGTAGCCAGTGATGATTGTTTCTTTTGCTAGGAATGGGGTCGGGTAGCCTCGCATACAGAAAGGGTGCCCCAAGGCCACAGAGGGTAAGAATAAAAAGCGTTGAGTACTCGTTCAGAATCAAGTGGGTCCCCCCCAGATCCAAATGGCCGATGCTTTGCAGGATGCTTGCTAAGACTCCAGCGCAGATGCTGGCTGCAGCCCATGTCGCAAATAGCATGCTGAGTGCCTCGCTGGCCTGCTCGGGTGGCGCGATCCGAAGCATCATCGGAAGGCCAGCGACATTGAGGATGAGGCCCGCGAATCCCATGGCGACAAAGCAAGAAGATGCCATGGAAATGGCACCGCATTGGACGCATTCGAGCGCCGCGAGCGCCGTGATGGGGAATAAAATGGAACCGATGATTAACGGTTTTCGCAGGGGCTTGCCACGTAGCCAAAGTCCAGCAGGAATGGAGAGGGCGAGCGTGGCGAGAAAGCGTTGGGATGTTAGTGCGGCGATGGAAGGGTCGCTGAGCCCGCGTTCTTTTAGAAAAAGATTGAGGAGGAGAAACTGTGAAGAATTGATGAGATTGACGAGGAACTGGGCAGTCACAAATTGGACGACGCACTTTGGCAGATTCCGGTACCTGTTTAACCACGCTGGAATCTTTGGCGCTGAGATGGACAAATTCATTCTTTCGCGGCGGAGGCTTTGAGCTTGGCGATTGCATCATCGAGTCGAGCACGAGTGGCAGTGAGCTCTTGGTTGAGCGCGCGAAGTTTTTCATCCCGAGCATCGATTGCTGTTCGCCACAATTCTAGCTGAGCATTGGCCGCAGCGAGCTTTGACTCAAGCTCGTTTGCCAGCGTTTCCTTGGATTGCAGAGAACGAGTGGTCGCATCGTTCGCCTGTTGGGTGATTTCTAGGGATTCCTTGAGGACGGCGATGTCTTGATCTAGCATTTTGCCGCGTTTGGACTCGGTGGTGGCTTGTTCGATGGAGTTGCTGAGTTCGGTCTTAACTTCGTCGAGGGTGGTGTTTAGCCTGCGTTCTTTGTTCCACTGCAGAATGACCAAGCCTGTTAGAATTAGGCAGCCGAGGGCGTTGAGAATTGGCAGTGCACGGGACATCAGGTGTTAGGAATGGTTTTTTGCAGACTCAAAGCTGACTTTTTCTACGCCAGCCTCGCGGATCGAGTTGAGCACACCAAGGACTTGTTTGTGGCGTGCTTCAGCATCAGCAGAAATGAGTACGCTGGATTTTTTGGGTTCTTTACAATCTTTGAGATGGGTGGTGATTTCTGAAAGTGTGATGATTTTTTGATTCAACGTGATCAAGCCGTTTGCGTCGATTGCGATCACGATGGATGGTGAAGCCGTATCTGGAATGCCCGTGGATGCCTCAGGAATGGAGACGGGGACTCGGTGCAGTTGAGTCATGCTGAGGCTCACCAGCATGAAGGCGGCGAGCAGGAAAAACATGATATCAATGAGAGGAATGATTTCGATCCGCGCATCATCGCCCTCGTCGCCGGATGTGCTTTGAAGTCGAACAGGCATTAGGGTAGCGGTGGGTTAGTAGCGAAGGTTTCTAGGTCATGGCCATGTTCCTTTGCGGAGTGCACGAGCAACTCGGTGTGATTGATCCAGCGCTCCAGCGAGCTACGCAGGACTGAAACCCGCTTACGAAAGAAGTTGTAAGGAAGTAGGCAAAGGATGGCGATGCCGATGCCGCAGGCGGTGGCGATGAGTGCCTCACCGATTCCCCCTGATACCTTGCTGGCGGCCAGTTGTTCGTCGCCGATAAACGAGAAAGAACCCATGATCCCCATCACGGTGCCGAATAGACCCAGCAAAGGTGCGAGGGTGATGAGCGTGTTGATGACCCACATGCGCGATTCCGATTGTTCGATGAGATGGGTGGCATGGAGCTGCATAGCCGCGAGCATCGAGGTGCGGGCGTGGGTGATGCCCTCGGCTAAATTGATTAGAAATGGATCGGTGGTGTTTTTACCGAGTTTCCAAGCGGTTGCAAAGTCGCCGTTGCCGACGGCATTGCGGGCCTTTTCTTGATTCGTGGGATCGAGGGTGTTTTGGTAGCGAAGCCACCAGACGGCACGATCGAGGATCACGCACAGCGCGAGAAAAAACGTGGCGATGATCGGCCACATGACCCATCCGCCTTTGAGAATGGTTTCGAAAACGAGGTTTGCGAGCACGGTAGGTTATTCGAGTTTGAAGATGATCGGCTGAGTTTTCGTCATCACGCCTCCTTTGGGGAATGTCCAAGTTTGGACGGTGCGCAGGGCTTCTGCGTCGAGCAATGGCCAGTTGGATGGAGACTTTGCGAATGCTGCGGTCACTTGGCCGCTGGGGTTGACGGTGAATTGAACGACCACGGTGCCTGTTTGTTTCTGGCGTTTTGCTGCGGGTGGGTAGATGGGTTTCGGCATGTTGCCTGCGGCGATGCGGGCGGCTTCGGATTGCGTAGAGCTTATCTGAAGGTCGCGAGCGAAGTGGTTGTTCGATCGAGCGGGTCTCTTCTGTGACGCGGTGGCCTGTTGGGTGGGTTGCGGATGCAACGAAGGAGTGATTTGATCTGGGATTTCTGGCAGTGGGTTTTGAGGAGATAAGTCCGGCAAAGGAGGAGGATTGTTCGCTGCCACCTCTGCTTGCGATGCCGGCTTGGAGCTGATTTCACTGGCGGAGGCGCTTGCTGAATCCGAAAGGGCGAACTCCAGAGGTTCCGCCAACGCGGGAGGTGCGGGTTGGTGAGGCGTTGCTGAGGATTGGTTAGGCACGCACAAGCCCACCGAGGAAACCACGGCCACACTGAGCCAAGCTGCCAGCGTGCTGATGTTGAGAGCGTGATTGAGACGAGCCATCTATACGGGAGATTCTGAACATAGCCTGCGGGATTCGCAATCCATACGGCTGATCATTTCGCGGGTGGTTTTTACAAAATCACTCACTGCACGGAAAATGCAATGGGTGAGGATTTCGATGCGGTGGCTGGATTCTTTTGAAGTCCTCCGACCGAGGCCGGTTGGTATCCGCCTTTGGAGTCTTTTCCAAAATCGAAGCCGAAAATGAGCCAGCATTCTGCATCGAGCTAGGGGTTGGTAAGACCTCCCCATTGGCAAGCGCGTGGCGAAGCTCCACCGCGAACTTGTCTTGCGTCGAGTCGCCAATGTCACTGTTGTGGATCTCTTCAGATGGACACTCGGGCGTTGCTGAAGCGGAGCCGCCGCTCCTGCAACACAGATGGGGCAGCTTGATGTCATGGTCTGGATGAAACGAATCGGATGGGCAATTCTTGGGTTTTTTTGAAAAGCTCGAAAGTTTGATTTTTAGGATATGAGTTGTTTTAGTGGGTGGAGTGCAGGAATCTCGCGGCCGCTCTATGTCCGCTTTGCTTTCTGCCAATGAAATTCGCCTCACCTACGGTTATCAAACCCTGCTCGACGGGGTGACTCTTGCGGTTTCCGCAGGGGAAAAAACCGGGATGGTCGGCCGCAATGGCTGTGGGAAAACCTCGCTGCTGAAGATTCTCACGGGACAACAAATGGCCGATTCGGGCGAGATTTCGCTACGGCGCGCTCTGCGTGTCGGTTACCTGCCGCAAGAATTTGAGCTCGATGCTGGCCTGACCGTTCATGAGAACATTGCGTCAGGAGCCGCGGATGTGGTGGAGGCGATTCGGCGATACGAAAATGGTGAAGGCAGTGACGCGGAGCTCAATGATCTTCTGCATCTCATCGATCATGCCGATGGATGGAATCTCGATGCTCGAATCAAAGCCGCATCCACTGCGTTGGGGACGCCTCCGCTAGACGCCATCGTTGGGCCGCTTTCGGGTGGCGAGAAACGGCGGGTCGCGCTTTGTCGCGCGCTGGCTTGCCAACCCGACTTGTTGCTATTAGACGAGCCGACCAACCATCTCGATGCCGAGTCGATTCGTTGGTTAGAAGATTACCTCAAGGGATTTCCTGGGGCCGTGATCTTCGTTACCCACGATCGGTATTTCCTCGACGTCATTGCAACGCGCATCATCGAGATCGACCAAGGGCGCGCGTTTTCTCATCCGGGCAACTACACCGCATTCCTTGAGTCCAAAGCGATTCGGCAGCAGATCGCCGGTCAAACCGAGCGTCGTCGTCAGCGGTTTTTGAGGGAGGAGCTCGAATGGGTGCGTTCGGGAGTGAAGGCGCGCGGCACCAAGTCACGCAGTCGCTTGGATAAGTTTTACGAAGTCGAGGGAATGGAGGCTCCGCCAGAGGAGCGCGAAATGGATCTCTTGATTCCCCCTCCGCCGGACTTGGGAAATATCGTCGTCGAGTTGGAAGGTGCGGGGGTGAATGTAGGTTCGGAAAAATTCCCGAGGTGGTTGTTCCGCCACCTCACCTTGAGCCTGCGACCCGGACAATGTACCGGCATTGTTGGACGCAATGGCGTTGGAAAGACGACCCTGCTCAAACTCTGTCTCGGTCAGATCGAGCCGACCGAGGGCAGCGCGGTCACGGGGAAGCGGGTGAAGGTGAACTACATCGACCAGACGCGCATGCAGCTGGATGGGACCGGATCGTTGCTAGATGAAATTTCTAATGGGAACGAGAAATTGATGTTCGGAAACGAAACGCTCGGCGCGCGGAATTATCTCCGGCGGTTTTTGTTTGACGACAAGCGCATCAATGAGCGCGTCGATTTGCTTTCGGGTGGTGAGCGGGCGCGGTTGATGCTCGCTAAGGTTTTGAAAAACGGCGGAAACGTCATCGTCCTTGACGAGCCGACCAACGATCTCGATTTGCCGTCGCTTCGGATGTTAGAAGAGGCTCTGGCGGTTTTTGATGGGTCGGTGATCGTGGTTTCCCATGACCGTTATTTCCTTGATCGAATTTGCGATCAAATCATCGCCTTCGAGGACGACGGGATCGCGGTGCAGGCTGGAAATTATTCATACTATTTGGAAAAGCGCCAAGCACGCGAGGCTGCCCAGCGGATGCAGGCGCAAGTCGCCGCCCGTGAGGCCGCCGCTCGTCAGAAAACAACCGCCAGTGCCCCCGCTGCAAAGAAGGGCCGCAAGTTGAGCTTCAGCGAAAAAAGCGAGCTTGAGTCGATGGAGTCGGTCATTCTTGCGGCAGAAGAAGAGGCGGCAGGCCTCGAGGCGCAGCTGCAGGATCCGGAGTTCCAGGCGAAAAATCTCATGGAGATCCCTCGCATGGTTGAAACGCTCGATGCGACGAAGGCACGAATCGCTCGGCTTTACGCCCGTTGGGAGGAACTGGAAGACATCCGGGCCGCGGCGGAGTCTTGATTTTCGTTGATCGAATTTGCACTGCGGCCAGTTGGGCGATGTTTCCGGCTTGCTTCATCGGGTCGTCGGGCGTTGGCTTCTTTAGCGATGGCTGAATCCTTGATGCGACCCATGACGAGCCCCGTCCGGCTTGATGGACTGGCTCCTGTGGAGGTGGCGGGCTGCTTGAAGCACCTCGCGGGTCTTGTGTTTTTTGATACGGTTGGGAATTTCCCCATGGGTGGGTCGCTGCCCATCTCCGTGATCGCCGCGAACCCAGCAAGAGTGCTGCGAGGAAATATCGGGGTGCCTAGCGATCTGGCATGCCTGCGAGATGCCCTAGCAGACGGCGCCGATGCTGCGGGGGACTCGGGTTTTCCGCTAGGCGGGCTTTGTGGGTGGGTGGATTATGAGGGGGACTTCGTGTTTGGTGATTATCGCGAAATGCTGGTTTACAGTCACAGTGACCAAGTATGGTGGGAAGTTGGCGGGCTTTCAGAGCAGCTTCAAGCGGCCACCGGATCTGCGGAAATTTCACCATTCCGTCCGGTACATCCGCCGGGACGATTCATTGAGGGAGTTGAGCGAGTTAAGGAATGGATTGCGGCGGGTCACATCTATCAGGCAAATCTATCACAAGCATTCGTGGCGAATGTCCAAGGGGATTTGTTCGGTCTCTATGAGGCGCTGCGTGAAGCTTCTCCCGCGCCGATGGCGGCGTATCTCGCGCTGGATGGTCGCGAGATTTTGAGTTCGTCACCGGAGACATTTTTGAAAATCTCGGGTCGTCGGATTGAGACGCGGCCCATCAAAGGGACTCGTCCGCGCTTTGCGGATCCAGATGAAGATCGGCGTTCTGCCTATGAACTCCAGACATCGGCCAAGGAAATCGCCGAGTTGGTGATGATCACGGATCTGTTGAGGAATGACCTCGGTCAGGTCTGTGAGTTCGGGAGCGTCGAGGTGACGGAAATGCTGCAGCTTGAATCGCTTGCTCAAGTGCATCATTTGGTTTCCACCGTGGTTGGGACATTGAGGTCCGATGTCGATGCACTTGCGGCGCTTGCCGCTTGTTTTCCCGGAGGAAGCATCACGGGTGCGCCGAAAAGGCGGGCGATGGAGATCATCCATGAGCTTGAGCAAGGGCCGCGTGGGATTTATTGCGGGGCGATCGGCTGGCTAGGCTATCACGGTGAGAGTTCGCTGAGCATCGCGATTCGGACGCTCGTCCGGCAGGGTGATGCATTGACCTACCATGTGGGTGCAGGAATCGTCGCCGATTCTGACCCCGAAAAGGAATATGAAGAGACCCTTCACAAGGCTGCGGGAATCCGAATGGCGGTGGCAGCGGTCGGCGCGCAAAATCAAGTGATTTGGTAAAGCGGAAATTTGGAAAGCTGAAAGCTGAAATGGTGATTACGGAGGCTTAAGCGTCGGTTACGGAGGGGGAAATGCATGTGCCCTGGGGGAAAATGCATGTGCGCTGGGGGAAATGCATGTGCGCTACCTGCCACTCACTGGCGGAGGTGAGATTCTGACAATTTGCGCCGGTGTTTCCTGGCGAGGCTCGCTTGGTGGATTGCAGGCTAAGCGGACTTGCGGGCGCGGCGTGCAGCGATGAACGACTTCACGCAAAGCACGAGAAAAACGAGGCAGACCACGCCCATGGCGATCTGGATCGAAGATGCGAGTGGACGTGCCGCCGTACCTGAAATCAGTGCTCCGAGTTTTGGAAGACCCATGCCGAGCCCTCCAAGCGTTCCGAGCAAGCCCACCAGCGCGGCCACGTGCATCAGATGCATCCGGATCTTAGGCATCAACGCCGAGATCAGCCCGGACAGGAAAATGAGCGTCCCGAATCCAGCTGGAATCAGAGAGGTGGGAGCGCCGGAGGCCACGTAGGCACCGAAGCCCATCGCGACCAAGATGATTCCAAAAACAATTGCTAGTGTTGGCATGGCGCAAAATTTCGCGGGGATCGCGACCGAATGCAAGGATGAAACGGGAAGGGTCCCTCAGCTTGGTTTTCTGGAAAATCCCAGTCCCGCTTCCAGCCACCCCTCATTAAAACGAAAGAATCAAGCGGCTAGCGCAGAGGCATGCTGTTGGAAGAACGTTACAAGAGCGTGATAGTCGAGAGCGGGGTCGCCGCGCGGACGATGGCTCCGTTTTGCCGGACTTGAAGATGGCGCACGGCGGCTGAGTGGGAGCGGCGAGGCGGCAGCTGGGCTCTGACGTTGGAGATTTTTGGGGGCTAAAGGGTCCGTATTGCGCCAATGATAAATGACACCGGAGGGGTTAAGTCGTTGCGCCAGGATTCATGACACCCGGCGTTTGGTTTGGTTTTGGTTCTTTGGGGTGGTTTTGACAAGGTTTTCCGCAGGGGCGGACGGAGTGGAGGCGTAGGGAGCGCCAGCGACCGAAGCCGTAACGCAGTCCGCCCCTGAGGCGCCCCTGAGGGGGTGGGACTCACCCGCTCGTTCCATTTCCTCCTGACGGTCTTCTTCGATGCGCTCAACGATGGTGAAAATCTTTCCCAACCGCGCTTCAATGTCGGCGGCGAGATCCATCGGGTCGAGGGCTGCCCGAGTGGCACGAAGCTGAGCCTTGGTT
>Ga0164294_10000096_pt1 | contig 79753 bp, 99 predicted proteins | sample GEODES005metaG_FD_111479 | JGI IMG/M metagenome (GOLD analysis project Ga0164294, IMG submission 111479) | Oligotrophic lake water microbial communities from Sparkling Lake, Wisconsin, USA - GEODES005 metaG | ecosystem: Environmental > Aquatic > Freshwater > Lake | place: USA: Sparkling Lake... | reverse complement strand
AAGTAATATTAACTAAAGATTTTTTAGTTTTATCTAACATAGCATTCTCTTCAGCTGCTTTAATCATTTCTGAAACTTCTTCACGAGCTAATACTGAAGCCCCTTCAATTTTAATTGATTGTTTTGAAAAACTAAATTAAAATAGTGTAAAGAACCCTTATTTTATTAAAAAAATAAAAATAACTTTTATTAAAATATTCAAAAAAGAAAAACCATTTCTTTAATAAAAACATTTTCTTAACAAATCTTTAAAACTCTATGAATTTAAAAAATAGCTGTTTAAGAACAGGTGCCTATACTTTAATTGATTGCTTGGTTCAAAATGGAGTTGAACATATTTTTGGTTATCCAGGAGGAGCTATTTTACCTATTTATGATGAGTTATATCATTGGGAAAAAGCTAATTTAATCAAACATATTTTAGTAAGACATGAACAAAGTGCAGCTCATGCTGCCGATGCTTATGCTAGAAGTACAGACAAAGTTGGGGTCTGCTTTGCTACATCAGGTCCAGGAGCAACCAATTTAGTTACTGGAATTGCAACAGCTAGAATGGATTCCATTCCTCTTATTATTATTACTGGTCAAGTAACAAGAACTTTTATTGGCACAGATGCTTTTCAAGAAACTGATATTTTTGGAATTACTTTACCAATTGTAAAACATTCATATACAGTCAGAGATACAAATTTGTTACCTAACATAATAGCAGAGGCTTTCTTTTTATCACAAAATGGACGACCAGGACCAGTTTTAATTGATATTCCAAAAGACGTTGGTTTAGAAGAAATTGAAAAATATTCGTATACAAAAATTTCTCAATTATTTGAAAAAAATAATTATAGAACCGAACATCTAACCAATTCAGTTCTTATCAATAAATTTTTATATTTTATAAATCAATCATATCAACCTCTTTTATATGTTGGCGGAGGAATATTAAGATCTAATAGTTTCAAAAGTTTACAACAAATTGCTAAAATATTTCAAATTCCATTAACTACAACGCTGATGGGAAAAAGCTCTTATAATGAGTTTGACCATTTAGCTTTAGGAATGTTAGGTATGCATGGAACAGCTTATGCCAATTTTGCCGTAAGTGAATGTGATTTATTAATTGCTTTAGGTGCTCGTTTTGACGATCGTGTTACTGGAAAGTTAGAAGAATTTGCCTGTGATGCTGATGTTGTTCACTTAGATATTGATCCAGCAGAAATTTCTAAAAATAGATGTCCTCAATTAAGTATTATTGGAGATGTTAGAAAAATATTATTACAAACCTTAAAAAATCTGAGAAAAAATCCAGCTATTGAACCAAATCAAACAAAAACATGGTTAAAACGTATTTCACGTTGGAAAGAATCTTATCCTTTATTTTCTGGCGGTTATAAAAATTCTTTATCACCTCAAGAAACTATTTCTTATGTAGGTAAAGAAAATAAAAATGCTTTTTTTACAACAGATGTGGGTCAACATCAAATGTGGTCTGCCCAGCTCATTAATTGTGAACCAAAAAAATGGATTTCTAGTTCAGGATTAGGAACAATGGGATTTGGTTTACCTGCTGCCATTGGTGCAAAAGTAGCAAATCCTAAACAAAACGTGATTTGTATAAGTGGTGATTCAAGCTTTCAAATGAATATTCAAGAATTAGGAACAATTTCACATTATAATTTAGGAATAACTACAATTATAATTAATAATGGATGGCAAGGCATGGTTCGTCAATGGCAAGAATCATTTTACGGAAATAGATTTTCAAACTCATACATGAGAAATGGGATGCCTAATTTTGCAGAAGTAGCAAAAGCTTATGGTTTGTATGGTTTTAGAGTAAATGATTTAAATGAATTAAGTGAAAAATTCCACTGGATAAAAGAAATGAATTCTTCTAATTTATTTTTTTCAATGATAGTAGATGTGAACGTGATTGAAAAAGAAAATTGTTATCCAATGGTAGCACCTGGACGAAGTAATGCTCAAATGTTAGGTTTAGAAGAACAAAAGATATTTGATAAAAAATAGTGGGCCGAATAGGATTTGAACCTATGTAGACGTTTGTCAACGGATTTACAATCCATCCCCATTAACCACTCGGGCATCGACCCATATGTAAAAAATGATATCATATTTTTATTAAAAAAATAAAAATGAAAATTATAATGAAATAAAAAATTAACTAAAATTAAAAACATATAATAACAATAATAAAATTACCTCATATCAAACGTGAACCCGATATGTGGTTAAAAAGTTAATTAGTAAATTTAAGGTAGTTTAAGATATGGTTACAACTCCACAAGAACAAGAAGCTAAAAAAAGTAAAAAAGCACAAGTCCTTGTTGATTTAAATGTAGTTGAAACAAGTTTTGAAAAATGGGCCAAACCAGGTCATTTCTCACGAACTCTAGCAAAGGGACCAAAAACAACAACATGGATTTGGAATTTACATGCGGATGCTCATGATTTTGACATTCAAACAAAATCATTAGAAGAAGTTTCAAGAAAAATTTTTAGTGCTCATTTTGGACAATTAGCAATTATTTTCCTTTGGTTAAGTGGTATGCATTTTCATGGAGCATATTTCTCTAACTATACAGCATGGTTAACAAATCCTTTACAAATCAAACCTAGTGCACAATCTGTTTATCGTATTGTTGGACAAGAGATTTTAAATGCAGATGTAGGCGGAAACTTTCAAGGAATTCAAATTACGTCTGGATTCTTCCAAATTTGGCGTTCACAGGGTGTAACAACACAATTACAATTGTATTGTATTTCAGTAGGAGCACTTGTAATGGCTGCAGCAATGTTATTTGCAGGTTGGTTTCATTATCATAAAGCCGCACCAAAATTAGAATGGTTCCAAAATGCTGAATCAATGTTAAATCATCATCTTTCAGGTTTACTGGGATTAGGTTCATTAGCGTGGGCAGGACATGAAATTCATATTGGAAATCCAATTAATAAATTATTAGATTCTGGAATGGATCCAAAAGACTTGCCAGATCCTCATGAATTATTAATTAATCGTGAATATATTGGAAGTTTATATCCATCCTTTAAAGCAGGACTAATTCCATTTTTTACATTAGATTGGTCAAAATATTCAGATATTTTAACCTTTAAAGGGGGATTAAATCCAACTACAGCTAGTCTTTGGTTAACAGATGTCGCTCATCATCATTTAGCTATCGCTGTTTTATTTATTATTGCTGGACATCAATATCGTACAAATTTTGGTATTGGCCATAGTATGAAAGAAATTCTTGAAGCGCATAAAGGTCCATTTACTGGAAATGGTCATAAAGGTCTTTATGAAGTTTTAACAACTTCATGGCATGCTCAATTAGCTATTAATTTAGCTATGCTAGGGTCAATTACAATTGTAATAGCACATCATATGTATGCTATGCCTCCTTATCCTTATATTGCTATAGATTATCCAACACAATTATCTTTATTCACACATCATATGTGGATTGGTGCATTTTGTATTGTATGGGGAGCAGCTCATGGATCAATTTTCATGGTAAGAGATTATGATGCTACGTTAAATTATAACAATTTATTAGATCGTGTTATTCGTCATCGTGATGCTATTATTTCTCATTTAAACTGGGTAAGTATCTTTTTAGGTTTCCATAGTTTTGGATTGTATATTCATAATGACACAATGCAGGCTTTAGGTAGACCACAAGATATGTTCTCAGATAAAGCTATCTCATTACAACCAATTTTTGCTCAATGGATACAAGGATTACATAGTGCAGCACCAGGTACAACATCTCCAAATAGTTTAGCAACAGCGAGTTATATTTTTGGTGGAGATCCTGTAATTTTAGGATCAAAAATTGCTTTAGTTCCAATGCAATTAGGTACAGCTGATTTTATGGTTCATCATATCCATGCTTTTACTATTCATGTAACGACCTTAATTTTACTTAAAGGAGTTTTATACGCTAGAAATTCTCGTTTAATTCCTGATAAATCGAATTTAGGATTCCGTTTCCCATGTGATGGTCCAGGACGTGGTGGTACTTGTCAAGTATCAGGATGGGATCATGTATTTTTAGGTTTATTCTGGATGTATAATACAATTTCGGTAGTTATTTTTCATTTTAGTTGGAAAATGCAATCTGATATTTGGGGTTCAGTAACTCCTCAAGGAGCAATCTCTCATATTACAGGAGGAAATTTTGCTACTGGTGCAACAACAATTAATGGATGGCTAAGAGATTTCTTATGGTCACAAGCATCACAAGTTATTCAATCATATGGATCTGCTTTATCAGCCTATGGATTAATTTTCTTAGGTGCACATTTTATTTGGGCTTTTAGTTTAATGTTCTTATTTAGTGGACGTGGTTATTGGCAAGAATTAATTGAGTCAATTGTTTGGGCTCATAATAAACTAAAAGTTGCTCCAGCTATTCAACCAAGAGCATTAAGTATTACACAAGGACGAGCTGTTGGTTTAGCTCATTATTTATTAGGCGGAATTGGAACTACTTGGGCCTTTTTCTTAGCTAGAATTATTTCAGTAAGTTAATTTTTAAATCATAAAAAGGAGTTTTATCAATGGCAACAAGATTCCCTAAATTTAGTCAGGTATTAAGTGAAGATCCTACAACACGTCGTATCTGGTATAGTATTGCAACTGCTCATGATCTTGAAAGTCATGATGATGTTTCAGAAGAAGCTTTATATCAAAAAATTTTTGCTTCTCATTTTGGTCACCTTGCTATTATTTTTCTTTGGACTGCAGGAAATTTATTCCACGTAGCATGGCAAGGAAATTTTGAACAATGGATTTTAAATCCATTAAAAATCAAACCAATTGCTCATGGTATTTGGGATCCTCATTTTGGTGAAACAGCTTTAAAAGCTTTCACGAGAGGAGGAGTAATTTACCCAGTTAACATTGCATTATCAGGAGTTTACCAATGGTGGTACACAATTGGTATGAGAACAAATCAAGATTTATATGTAGCTTCAGTTTTTTTATTAATTGTAGCTCTATTATTTTTACAAGCTGGATGGTTGCATCTACAACCTCAATTTAAACCAAGTATCGCATGGTTTAAAAATAATGAATCAAGATTAAATCATCATTTATCAGGACTATTTGGATTTAGTTCAATTGGATGGACGGGTCATTTAGTTCATGTATCAATTCCTGAATCAAGAGGTATTCATGTTGGGTGGGATAACTTTTTAACTACATTGCCACATCCTGCTGGTTTAACACCATTTTTTACAGGTAATTGGAGTGTATATGCAGAAAATGCAGATACATCTTCTCATATTTTTAATACACTAACTGGTTCAGGAACAGCGATTTTAACTTTTAAAGGCGGTTTTCATCCTCAAACCCAATCTTTATGGTTATCTGATATTGCTCATCATCATTTAGCTATTGGTGTTTTATTTATTATTGCTGGACATATGTATCGTACAAATTTTGGTATTGGTCATAGCATGAAAGAAATTCTTGAAGCACATCGCCCACCTGGTGGAAGATTAGGAAGAGGACATGTAGGATTGTATGAAACGATTACAAATTCTTTACATATGCAATTAGGTTTAGCTTTAGCTGCATTAGGAGTTACAACTTCTTTAGTAGCTCAACATATATATGCTTTAAATCCATATGCTTTTTTATCTCGTGATTATGCTACAGAAGCTGCATTATACACACATCATCAATATATCGCTGGATTTTTAATGGTTGGAGCTTTTGCTCATGGAGCAATTTTCTTCGTTCGTGATTACGATCCTGAGTTAAATAAAAACAATGTTTTAGCTCGAATGCTAGATCATAAAGAAGCGATTATTTCTCATTTAAGCTGGGTTTCTCTTTTTTTAGGATTCCATACTCTTGGCTTATATGTTCATAACGATGTTGTAGTAGCTTTTGGTCAACCAGAAAAACAAATATTAGTAGAGCCTGTTTTTGCTCAATGGATTCAAGCAGCATCAGGAAAAAGTATTTATGGATTTGATACTTTCTTGTCTTCTGCAACAAGCCCTGCTTCGATTGCTAGTCAACAATTATGGTTACCAAATTGGTTAGAAGCAATTAATAGTAATAAAAATTCTTTATTTTTAACGATTGGCCCTGGTGATTTCCTTGTTCATCATGCTATTGCTTTAGGATTACATACAACAACTTTAATTTTAGTTAAAGGTGCGTTAGATGCTCGTGGATCGAAATTAATGCCAGATAAAAAAGATTTTGGTTATAGTTTCCCATGTGATGGTCCAGGACGTGGTGGTACATGTGATATTTCAGCTTGGGATGCCTTTTATTTAGCAATGTTCTGGATGTTAAATACAATTGGATGGGTAACTTTCTATTGGCATTGGAAACATATTACTTTATGGTTAGGAAACCCTGCTCAATTTGATGAATCTTCAAATTATATTATGGGTTGGTTAAGAGATTATTTATGGCTTAATTCTTCTCCATTAATTAATGGTTATAATCCTTTAGGAATGAATAATTTATCTGTTTGGGCATGGATGTTCTTATTTGGTCATTTAGTTTGGGCCACTGGATTTATGTTCTTAATTTCATGGCGTGGATATTGGCAAGAATTAATTGAAACAATTGTTTGGGCTCATGAACGTACACCTTTAGCGAATTTAGTTCGTTGGAAAGATAAACCTGTTGCTTTATCGATTGTACAAGCTCGTTTAGTTGGTTTAGCTCATTTTACAATAGGTTACATTTTTACTTATGCACCTTTTGTTATTGCTTCAACGTTAGGTAAATTTGGTTAATTTAATTATATTTGATATATTGTTTTTATAAAGTTAAAATTTATAAAAACAATATGGCAAAAAAAAGTATGCTTGAGCGTGAATATAAACGTAAAAAGTTAGTTACTAAATATTCAGAAAAACGAAAAAATATTTTAAATGAATTAAAAAATGCGAATTCTTTAGAAGAAAAATTTTCTCTTAATGAAAAAATTCAAAAACTTCCTCGAAATAGTTCTTCCATTCGAATTAGAAATCGTTGTTGGAAAACAGGAAAACCTAGAGGCTTTTTCCGATTTTTTGGCTTATGTAGAAATGTTATTCGTGAACTTGCTCATGAATGTGTTTTACCTGGTGTAACAAAATCAAGTTGGTAATTATTAGAGTTATATTTATATAATAATATATCTCTAATAATATTTTTAATTCTTTTTTATTTTTAAATGGCTAGTTCATTTCCGCGTCTAAATTGAAGATAAGCTGCAACAAAAAGACCAAATAAAGTAACAAGACACAAACCGATAATAATTCCAGATAAAAGTGGTTCTACCATTCTATACTTTTTAATTTCTTAATTTTATCTAAAACCAACACTTGCTTGCCATACAAATGCTAATAAGAAAAATAATACCGGAATAATAGGCATTACATCAGCAAGGGGTCCAAAAATAGCAAAAACACCAGGTAATTTGCTTATTAATAATGTTTCCATATAATGTTTTAAATTTCTTTCTTGTATTTTTGAATATTTAACAATATTCTCTTTTAATACTATTATAATCTAAGGAAAGATTATAACATTTTAAATGCTCACCATTCAAATAATTGTAACAAAATTAATTCATAATTGAAATAATTTTTTAAAAAGCTAATAGAGGGAATTGAACTCTCGACCTCCTGATTACAAGTCAGGCGCTCTACCAATTGAGCTATATTAGCAATACTGTTTCCAGTATACGTAGAAAAATATTATAACTGTTCCTTTGAATATGTGTCAAGAATGAAAAAATAGAAAAGGTAAATAAACAAGATATTTCTTTTTATTTACCTTTTAGCTTAGTATTAAGTTTTTTCTATTTTTACTTGACGTTCGATCATATTAAAAGCAGAAATATCACTGAAAGCTAAAAAAGCTAAAATTTTTCTATCTAAAAAAACATTGACCTTTCTTAATGATCCTATAAATCTTGAATACACATTTTTACGAATACGAGTAGCGGCATTAATTCTATAAATCCAAATTCTACGAAAATTACGTTTTTTCAATCTTCTTCCAATATAAGCAAAATTCAAACTTTGAACAACTTGTTCTGCAGCCAATGTAGAAAGACGTGAATTAGCACCTATATAACCTTTTGCTAAACTTAAATATTTTTTACGTCTTTTTGCGGCAACATTTCCTCTTTTTACTCGAACCATTTTTTCTTTTTAATACTACAAGTTTTTTTAATTTCTATTTATCATAACAGAAAAACATTAAGAATTAAAGAAAAAAATTTAACAATAAGGAAGCATTAGGGAAAATTTAGCCTTATCTGAACTATGAATTTTTGCAGGTTCTGATAAAGTACGAAGTTGTTTTGTTGTTTTTCTTCTTAATAAATGCCCTTTATAAGCTTTTTTTCTAGCAAAATAATTTTTTTTACTTTTTACACGTTTTGCTGCTGATTTACGAGTTTTTAGTTTCATAATTTTATTAACCTTTAATAATATGATTTTAATATTTATTAAATAAATAGTAAAGGTAACAAATTAAGCAAGAGTCCAAATATATTTTGTTTCAATAGCAGGTAAGAAAAATAATTTGAATAAACTTGAAATCATCAGAAAATAAAACGGAATTTTCGCAAAAAATTTAGAAAACTGTGAATGTTCTTCTTTTTCAATTCGAATTAAATTTTCATTAGCAACTACACATAAATCTAATAATTCGTAAAATTGAGGATTTTCTGTATCTAAAATCACAGGGAATAATGTTTTTGCACTTTGATTCGTTTTTCTAATAACATGTTTATCAAATTGTTTTGTATCTAAACCAAGAGTAGAATAAAAATCTTTACGTTGTAAGTCATTTAAATACATAGTAACAAAAACAGATAATAAGAAAAATTTTGACCATAGTTTTGATTCATACGTATTCAATAATGGTTTTTGAGATTTCATAATGGCAGCAAAAAAATCACCATGTCTATTTTCATCTTGACACCAACTTTCAAAAAATCTAAACAAAGGATAAACTCTGAAATTAGGATTTTTTTCTAAATGACGATAAATAGTAATATAACGCCAATAACCTATTTTTTCTGATAAATAAGTAGCATAAAAAATAAATTTCGGGGCAAAAAATGTGTATTTTCGCGTTTTCGTTAAAAATCCTAAATCTAAAGAAATATTAAAATCACTCATTGCTTTATTTAAAAAACCAGCATGACGAGCTTCATCTCGAGACATATAAGAAAACCCTTCAGCTAATAAAGGATTTTCTTTTTTTAAGTTTCTAGAAATTTCCTTATATAATAAAAAGCCAGAAAACTCAGCAGTACAAGAACGTTCTAAAAATTCAATAAATATATCACGTGTTTTTTCATCAAAAAAATCCCAACTAGTTAAAAATTCTTTATCTCGAATAAAATGATCACGATTATAATCAATACGAAATTCTTCTACAATTGCTTCTATTTCTTCGCGATTTGAACTGATATCAAGTTCTGACATTTCTTTAAAATTTGTAGTATAAAAACGTGGGGTCAATAAGTTTTCTTTAAAGGTTCCTTTTGTATCAATTATTTTTTTTGTACTAATAGCCATAAAATAAAATTTGAATGAAAATATAAATAAAAGAAGTAAGCAAAATAGTATTTTTTATTCGAAATAAAAAACTCTAAAAAACAATTTGAAAAGATAACGATTATATCTATTATAATTAAATTTATATTTGCTTTTTATTTTAAAATCAAGGTATAATTAAGATACCAAGTTTGACAAAATCGAAGGCGGTATCGCCAAGTGGTAAGGCAATGGATTGCAAATCCTTCATTCTCCAGTTCGAATCTGGATACCGTCTGCTGGGGACGTGGTGGAATGGTAGACACAACAGACTTAAAATCTGTCGACTTATACCAGTCGTGAGGGTTCAAGTCCCTCTGTCCCCAATTTTATTTTTAATTATTTTTAAGAAACTCTGTATTGATTCCAAGTTCTCGTTCAATGGATATTTTTCCTGTTCGAACGATTTCAATAATTTCATAACTTCTTAACAATTTTTCAATAGTAATAATTTTTCCAGGATCTCCTGTAACTTCAATTGTTATTGAACTATCTGATATATCTACAACTTTTGATCTGAAAATTTGTACAATTTCTAAAATTTCTGATCTAGTAGAAGTTGACGATTTAACTTTAATTAACATTAACTCTCTTTCTACACAAGGTAAATTACTAATATCCTTAACCTCTATTACTTGAATAAGTTTATTCAATTGTTTCGTTATTTGTTCAATAATTTGATAATCTCCAGGAATAACAATTATTATTTTAGAAATACGATAATTTTCGGTAGGTCCTACAGCTATACTTTCTATATTAAAACCTCGACTAGAAAAAACGGTTGAAATACGTGTTAAGACACCTGATTCATTATAAACAGTAATAGAGAGTGTTTTTTTCATATGTTTTCATTTTTAAAATTTATTTTAATTCTTAATTTTTTTTTGTTTTTTCTTATTGACTGTAACAAATATAGATAATATATTATTACTTATGCTTCGTTATTTATTTAAAAAGATAAAAATTACTAAAACCTTATCAATCAACTCATTCAAACTTTATGAATATAACTTCTGAGCAAATCAAATTACTTAGAGAAAAAACTGGTGCTGGAATGTTAAACTGTAAAAATGCTCTTCTTGAAACTCAAGGGGATTTTGAAAAAGCTATTAATTTTTTACGACAAAAAGGTTTAGCTTCTGCTGAAAAAAAATTATCACGTACAACAAAACAAGGGATTGTTACGAGTTACATTCATACTGGTTCAAAAATTGGTGTTTTACTTGAATTAAATTGTGAAACAGATTTCGTAGCACGCCGTGTTGAATTTCAAAATTTAGCTCGTAATTTAGCAATGCAAATTGCAGCAGGAGAAGCTATCAGTTATATTACATTGAAAGATATACCACAACAAGTCTGGGATTCAGAAATTGCGATCGAAGCGGAACGTGAAGATTTACAAAATAAACCTGCTAATATTCGTGAATCTATTTTAAAAGGTCGTGTTGAGAAAAATTTAAAAAATTTTACTTTATTAAATCAATCATGTATTCGTGATCCTGATTTAACCGTTGAAGATTACATTAAAAATCATGTTTCTTTATTAGGGGAAAATATTCAAATTAATCGTTTTACTAAATTTATAGTTGGATCGTAAAAATAATTTTTAAAAAATGTATTAAAAATAAAAAATAGAGATATAACATATATCTCTATTTTAAAAAGTGCGTATAAATTAGTTATAGAATTGAAAAATTAAAAATCTAATTCTGCAATTTGTACTTTTTCATATTGTTTTTTCTTAAAAACAAGCATAGATTGACTAATAATAACCGAAACGCAGAAAGCTAAATAAGCATAAATACGAGCAGGATCTTGTAAAACAATTTCTGTCTCTGTTTGCCCAAAACCACCCACATTTGGATTTTCTGTTAATATTTGATCTTGTTGAACCACTTCGTTTGGTTTTATTAATAATGTTAAACCTTTAGGAATATTTTGAGTTTTGATATCCCCATTTGTAGAAAGAATTGCCACTTCTAACTCTTTTCCATTATCTTTGATTTCTTGAATTTTTCCAGAACTAATAGCATTAAAAACATTATTATTTGTTTTATCTCCAGCAGGATATACTTGACCACGCCCACGATTTGCTCCAATATAAATTGGATATTTAACAAAAAATACTTTTTTATTTTTAGCAGGATCAGGAGATAAAATAGGAAAAATAATATCTTGATTTTTTTCACCTGCAATTGGCCCAACAACTAAAATATTTTCTTTTGTTGCGCTATAAGGAGTGATATAGACTCCTTTTGTTTTTACTTTTAATTCATCATTTAAGCGATTTTTAGGAGCTAACTTAAATCCTTCTGGTAAGATAACAACAGCACCTACGTTTAAACCCCCTTTTTGTCCATTTCCTAAAATTTGTTTTTTAGTAACATCATAAGGAATTTTTACGACAGTTTCGAAAATAGTATCAGGTAATATCGATGAAGGAGCTTCAAATTCAGTAGGTTTTTGAGCTAAATGACAATTAGCACAAACAATTCTTCCATTGGCTTCTCGTGGATTTTCATACGCTTGTTGTGCATAAATAGGAAAAGCGAAAGAAGCTTGTGGTAAAGTAAATGCAAAAATTGTAAAAATGATAAAAAATAATGCATTAAATGGCTGATTTTGGATTTTTTTTATGATCATAAAAATTAATATATTCTAAATGTTAAGAAAAAAAAGATTTTAGTCAAAATAAGAGAACTTTTCTTATGAATTTAGCGAATTAAATTCATTATTTTTAATATTTAATCTTTTTCCTACTACATTTATTATAAATAAATATAAAAAAATAATAGCAGAAGTAAAGTTAAATTGGGTAAATCCATCTATTGTCGGAGTAACTATTCCAGCAATAACAATGGCTAAAAAAAGGATAACTCTTCCAATACGAGGGAATAAAAGAAGATAATTCTCATTAGTTAAAAAAGAAAAAACAATAATTGGAATTTGAGAAAAAAGAGATAAATAAAAGAGTAAAATTGTTTCTAAATTCAAAACTTCTTCAAATGACCATAAATTTTCTAAGGCTTCCTCAGAATAATAATTAAAAGAATCTAAACTTAAAGGAACAATAGTAATTAAAGCTAAAATAAAAATAGAAAATAAAAAAAAAGTACTCGTTTTAGAAATTAAAATTAAAGATATTTTACCTGTAGTTTTTGTACCATATTCTTTTTTAAAATCAATTTCTGACGGAAGATTTGATTGAAAATCAGAAGCAAAGAATAAATACAAAAGCGAAGTGAATAATAAGAGAATATAAAATCCTGGAATTAATTGAATAAGTTTAATTTCAGGAATTTGTTCTCTTAAAAAATTGATAAAACTAATAACCCCTAGAGAATAAAAAAAAAATTTAGAAAAAAAATTTTTTTGAATTGAATACGTAAAGGTTGTTTCTAATGTTTCATCAAGATTTAACATGTTTTATAATTAAGATTTTATATCTTTGATTATGATTAAAGCTTTAGCAAGAAATGTAACCTCTTGTTGTAATAACATAATTTTTGAATTTAATGGTTTTGCAGCACTAATAACCACTCCTTTTTCATATGAACTACCTAATTTTTCAAATTCTTTATCTAAAATAGCTGTTTTCTTTTCGTATTCTTTAGAAAGCTGTTCAATGGATGTATTTTTATTAATTTCTTGTACTCTTTTAGCATAAACATAAACAGAGGTTTCTTTAATATCTGAAGCTGAATCAAGACCTTTAGTTGAAACAACAAAAACAGCATCTTGAAGTATAAATGAAAATTTTTCCAATTTGTTTTCAAAATTCGTTTCAATTTCAATTCGATTATTTTCAACTTTACCCATTAAATCTTGATGTTTATCAAAGACTTCAGCAATTCCATTTCTTAAATGAACTCTTACTTTAGTAGTATTAAATTGTGTCGTAGTATATTCTGGGGTAGATAAAAAAAAGAACATAAGATAATTTTATAGATTTTAATCATTAAATAAAATGAGAAAATACAAAATTATAAAACTAGGTAATTTGTATACGGTAAAAAAAAAACTTTTTAAACAAAAAATTATTTAAAAGGAAAATAATTTAATATCTTCACTTCCAATAATATTAACAAAATCATCACCTGTAAAATACATAAAATCTTCTTTTTTTACAGTAACAAGCGAATTATAATCAATCTTTCCATTTTTGATTAATGTTTTTTCAACACGAATCGCTTGATATGATAATAATTGATTTAATAAAACTTTAATAGTTCTAGCATTTGAAAAGGCAGGGAAAGAAACTAACTGTTTAATATAAAAAATTAAAATATCTAAAGCTTCTTCACTAAATTTATAACGATTGTCATTATTTAATAAAAATTTTGTAATTTCTGTTAAATCTTCAACACTATAATCTTTAAAATCAACGTGATTTCCAATACGAGAAGAGACTCCTGGATTTGAATTAAAAAAACCATCAATTTTGGTTTTTCCACCAGAAAAAATTAAAATCAAATCATCTCTTTGATTTTCCATAACTTGTAGTAACAATTCAATAGCCTCTGAACCATAATCTCTTTCGTTATCTGGTTTATATAGATGATGAGCTTCATCAATAAAGAGAATTCCACCAGTTGCTCGTTGTAATTGTTCTTTCGTTTTTGGTGCGGTATGTCCTACATACTGACCTACTAAATCTTCTCTCGTTACATTGGTAATGTGTCCTTTTGTTAAATAACCAAGGTTTCTTAAAACTAGAGCAATTTTCGCAGCTACTGAAGTTTTTCCTGTTCCAGGACGACCCGTAAAAGCCATATGTAAACTAGAATTTAAACTTGATAGTTCTTGAAGTTCACGAATACGGTCAAATAATAAAACAGAAGAAATTTCTCTAACACGATTTTTTACGTCTTTTAATCCAACTAATTCATCATCCATAGTTGTTAAAATGGCTTCAATTCCAGTTTGAACATAACAATCTCGAATGTCAATGGAATCATTTTTACTAATAATTAAATCTTTTAAACTTTTGTTCATAATTTTAAATCTTTTAAAAATAATAACGAATTTTTAATTAATGGTTTTATATAACATGAATCACGAAAATTTCTAAAAAAAAAAAGAAAATGGAATTAGAGAATACTAATTCCATTTTCTTTTTACTTTCTAAAAATATTAATAACGAGAACCTTCAGTTGCTGATTGTACAGCATAACTTTGGATTGTATAAATAATATTTCTTCCTTTTCCTTCTTGACGATTTAAATAGAATCCTGGTTCAAAAGCTGGACGTTGAACAATGAAAGAAAGAGCTGTACTTTCTACACCTCTAGTGCTATTGAAAGCATTAAGCTTAATGTATTGATTTGGATAAGCTTTACGAGCTTCGTTAAGTTCATATAAAATTGCAGAAGCATCAGGTAAATCAAAAAGAGGAAGACCCCACATTTCCCAATAGCAATTACGAGGATGCGGATCATCTGTATATTCAATTGCTATAGCAAATTTATTTTTTGAACAATATTCAATTTGTTTTTTGATTTGAGCATCAGTTAAATCTGGACTTAAAGAAAAAGCACCTTGTTGGATTCTTGTCATAATGAAAATTATTTTATTTAAATATTTAAGGTTTACTATAACTAAAATGAAGAATGAAATCGATTAAAAATTAAGAAGCTGATCTAGTTGGAGTTGCTTCGTAATCCATAGTATCAGTAGAAGCATATTCAAAAGTAATAGATTTCCATAAATCTAAAGCTGTTTGTAATGGACGACATTCTTTAGAAGCTTCTTTAAGAATTTGTGGACCTTCTTTAATATAGTTACGACCTTCATTTTTAGCTAAAATCATGCTTTCTAATGCAACACGGTTAGCTGTAGCACCTGCTTGAATACCATCTGGGTGACCAATAGTTCCACCACCAAATTGTAATACTACATCTTCACCTAATAATTCTGTTAATTGATGCATTTGACCACAATGAATACCACCAGAAGCTACTGGAAGACATTTTCTTAATGAAGCCCAATCCATATCAAAGTAAATACCAGTTGTACGATCTTCTTTTAATTTCGTTAAAAGAAGTGTATCATAGAAACCTTTAACAGCTTTAGGATCTCCTTCAAGTTTCCCTACAACTGTTCCAGCGTGAATATGATCAACACCAGACATTCTCATCCATTTACAAATTACACGGAAGTTAATACCATGACTCTTTTGACGAGTATAAGTTGAATGACCAGCACGGTGTAAATGGACAATCGTATCATTTTTACGTCCCCAAATACACATAGATTGAATTGCTGTATAACCAATAACTAAGTCAATCATGATAATAACTGAACCAAGTTCTCTAGCAAATTCTGCTCTTTCATACATATCTTCCATTGTAGCAGCTGTTACGTTAAGGTATGATCCTTTAACAGCACCAGTTTTTGCTGCTGCTCTGTTAATACCTTCCATAACGTATAAATATCTTTCACGCCATCTCATGAATGGTTGTGAGTTGATGTTTTCATCATCTTTTAAGAAATCTAAACCACCTTTTAATCCTTCATAAACTACACGACCATAGTTTTTTCCAGAAAGACCTAATTTCGGTTTTACAGTAGCACCTAAAAGAGGACGTCCGAAAACATCAAGTCTTTCACGTTCAACAATAACACCAGCTGCAGGACCAATGAAAGTTTTTAAGTAAGCAAATGGAAGACGCATATCTTCTAATCTAAGAGCTTTTACGGCTTTAAATCCAAATACGTTACCAATAATAGATGCTGTTAAGTTAGAAATAGATCCTTCTTCAAATAAGTCACAATCATAAGCAATGAAAGCAAAGAATTCTGTTGAACTATTTGGAACTTCTTCTACGAAGTATGCTTTAGCACGATAAACATCACATGCTGTTAATAAGTCAGTCCAAACAACTGTCCATGTAGCTGTAGAAGATTCACCTGCAACCGCTGCTGCAGCTTCAACCGGATCTACACCAGGTTGTGGTGTTAGACGGAAAAGACATAAAACGTCAGATTCTTTAATTGTATAATCTGGATCCCAATAACCCATTTTTTTGTATGGAATTACTCCAGATTCATAGCGTTCTGATTTAATACGTGATCTTTCTGATGCGTCACTCATGCTGTTTTTCTATTATTAAAATTAAATAAATTTCTTTGAATTTTTTTTACAAAAAATTCATTTTGATAAGGTGTTAAAATCTAACTAAATTGTTTTTTGGATTTAACAATCTCCAACAATCTTTTTAACCTCATTCTGTCTTATTCATTAGGAAATACTTGATATTATAAGATGCAAATAACGATAGAGTCAAATTATTTAACAAATTATTTATTTGACTAACGTGAATAATACTCAACGACTTTTAATTCATTGATTCTTAACAAAACATCTTTACGTTTTACAGGAGCAAGAAATTTTCCATTTAAGCTTTCTGTTTCAATTTCTAAATGGCTTGGTAATAAACTATGAAAACGAGATCTTGTTAAATTTACTCTTTCCATTCGACGTTGAATAAGTGTTCTTTTTTCTTGTTGAAATTTAAAATTAGCAGTAATTAAATTTTTAGAACTTGTTTTTTCACGAATTGAAATTATATCTCCTTTTTTACAAATAAAACTTGGAATTGTGACTAACTTATTATTAACTTTGATATGTCCATGATTTACTACTTGACGTGCAGCTGGAATTGTTGAAGCAAAACCTAAACGATAAACAATACAGTCTAAACGAGCTTCTAATAATTCTAATAAAATTGTACCCGTAGAACCTTTTGTATTCTTTGCTCTTTTGTAATAAGAAACTAATTGTTTTTCAGTAACTCCATAATTAAAACGAAGTTTCTGTTTTTCTAATAAACGATCTTTGTAATCATCTGATAAGGATGAACGTTTTGTTTTTGTAAAAATTAATTTTCCGTGTTGACCAGGTGTTTTTGTTCGATTTTTGGGACCTTTTTTTGTTAATCCAGGCAATAATCCTAATCTTCTAATAACTCTTATTCTGGGACCTGTATATCTAACCATTTGTTATTTAATTGTACGTTTTTATCTTTAATTGATACTTAATCTTAACAACAAATGTACGATTCGTCAAAAAACATTTTTATTCTAAAAAGGCGAAAGACGGGAATTGAACCCGCGATGATGGAATCACAACCCATTGCCTTAACCACTTGGCTACATCCGCCTATATACTATGGAGTAGATTATAAACTGAAAGGAAGAAATTATGAAGAATATTTACGTTGGTTTGTTATTTTCATAGATTTATACGTTTCATGTCTTAAAGATTGGGAAAAATTTTGTTTTAAAGCAGTTGCGATCAGTTCATTTCTAAAACAAATAAGACCTAAAGATAACATTTCTGGATTTTCCATTAGTCTATTAAATTCTTCTTCAGAAACTTGAGTTTTTAATAAATAAGTAAAATAATGTTGACTTTTTTCTATTTCTGCTCTGATATTCATCTCTTGATTATGAATTCTTTTAATCAATTTATAGCGAATTAAATACCAATCTAAAGAATTCTTTAAAATTTTATTTAAAATTTTACCTACCTTTGTATTTTTTTCCTCCATTAAAGTAATAAATAAAATTTCTGGAGTAATGATAGGAGTTTTAAATCGAAACAAAGCATTTTCTCCTGCTTTTTCTAAAAGAAAATGAACCTCATAAGAACTTATAACAAGAGAATTCTTATTCACAGCATTTAAAAATTGATAAGCAAACCCTATTTTTACATTTTTTGTTATATTTATAAAAAATGACAAAATATTATTTGTTTTTTTAGGAAAAAAGTAATCTAAGATTTGACTTTCTTTAACATTGGCGGTCTTTAAAATGTGAAAAATTTCTGAATTTTTATCAAGAAACGGATAAAGAAGAAAATCACTCGTTAGTTTTTTTGTCTTACAAGCTTGTGCTAAAGCTTTGGCTTTAAACACAACATTAAAAGCATCGATTGAAAAAAAATCAAAATAAGTCAAAAGGGATAAACAATAATACAATGTTAGATACGCTTGTGAGCGTTTTCTTTTTTCTAATAGAAGTAGTTCTGTTTTATTTTGTTCTTGATCAAAAATAGGATAAGAAACAGGGATGTTTGAAATTGTTGACATTTTATTCAGATTTAAAATTTAAAAGTTAATTTTATTAAAAAGATAAAAAATTAGAGTTTATAATCTAACCCTCTTTTTAATATGGGGGAAAGAAAGAATTTTTAGAAAACTATCTCTTTATTTAATCTTCAATATTTATTATCATAATTCTGAAGAAATATTTTTAATATTACACCAAAAAGTAAAAAAAATTAAAGAAAAATGAATATCAATAACAATCAAATTGAAATCAAAAAAGAAAAAGGAAATCTAAATTCAAAAAATTTACTTAAAATTATAGAATCAAAACATTTTAATAATAAATTAAATTTAGAAAAAGAGATGCAATCAGGAGATATTCTTCGTATTGGATATAAAATTCCAGAAGGAGATAAAGAAAGAATTCAATATTATGAAGGTTTAGTAATTGCAATACAAAATAAAGGTATTTCTAAATCATTTACGATTCGACGAACAGTTCAAGGAATAGGTTTAGAACAAATTTTTATTTTAAATTCACCAAAAATTGTTTCTTTAATAACAAAACAATCTTCAAAAGTACGTCGTGCTAAACTTTATTTTATTCGTAATTTAAAAGGAAAAGCAACTCGTTTAAAGCAAAAACGTTAAATACACCTGGCTGGATTCGAACCAGCGTTGTTCTTACGAAAATGGATTATGAGTCCAGTGCCTTCGGCCACTAGGCAACAGGTGCAAAAGGTGGAACCTATGGGATTTGAACCCATGTGCATAAAAATTTTTTTATGTCGAATCCAGAAGGTCCCTATGTTTTAACAAAAAATGGATGAATAAAAAAGGGATTTCTTTCTTTATTCATCTTTTTGTTTAAATAATTTTTTAAAAATTATTTTATTAATGTTTCTGCTTTAGCAATAACATCTTCAATTGGTCCAACAAGATAAAAAGCTTGTTCAGGTAAAGAATCTAAATCACCGTTTAAAATTTTTTGGAAACCATTTACTGAATCAGCTAATGATACATATTTTCCTGTTAAACCTGTAAAAACTTCAGCAACGAAGAAAGGTTGAGATAAAAATCGTTCAACACGTCTTGCTCTTCCTACAATTAGTCTATCTTCTTCTGATAATTCATCAATACCTAAAATTGCAATAATTTCTTGTAATTCTTTATATTTTTGTAATGTTTTTCTTACATTTTGAGCTGTTTGATAGTGAAGTGCAGAAACAATATTTGGTTGTAACATTGTTGAATTTGATTGTAAAGGATCCACAGCTGGATAAATTCCTTTTGCTGCTAATTCTCTTGATAATACTGTAGTAGCGTCTAAATGACGAAAAACATTTGATGGAGCTGGATCTGTTAAATCATCAGCAGGAACATAAACAGCTTGAATTGAAGTAATTGAACCTTCTTTTGTTGATGTAATTCTTTCTTGTAATTCTCCTACTTCTGTTGATAATGTTGGTTGATATCCAACTGCAGAAGGCATACGTCCTAAAAGAGTTGATACTTCTGATCCTGCTTGAACAAATCGGAAAATATTATCAACAAATAATAAAACGTCTTGTTTACTCTTATCACGGAAATATTCAGCCATTGTTAAAGCTGTTAAAGCAACACGCATTCTTGCCCCAGGTGGTTCATTCATTTGTCCATAAACTAAAGCAACTTTAGAAGCTTCTAAATTATTTTCATCAATAACTTTCGATTCTTTCATTTCAGCATATAAATCGTTTCCTTCACGTGTTCTTTCACCTACACCTGCAAAAACAGAAACGCCTCCATGCTCTTTAGCAATATTATTAATTAATTCCATAATTAATACTGTTTTTCCTACTCCAGCTCCACCAAATAAACCAATTTTTCCTCCACGTCGATAAGGAGCTAATAAATCAACTACTTTAATACCTGTTTCAAAAATACTTGGTTTTGTTTCTAATTCCACAAATTCTGGAGCAGATTTATGAATTGAATATTTTTCAACGTCTTTTAAAGGAGCAAGCTCATCTACAGGTTCTCCAAGAACATTAAAGATTCTTCCTAATGTTTGTTTTCCAACAGGAACAGAAATAGAAGCTCCTGTATCAATTACAGTATCTCCTCTTTTTAACCCATCAGTTGAAGTCATACAAATTGCACGTGCTTTATTTTCTCCAATTAAATATTGAACTTCTGCAACAATAATTTCTTTTCCTTTTAAAATTTCTAACGCATTATAAATCCCTGGGAGTTGCCCTTCTGGAAATTCAACATCAACCACTGGACCGATAATTTGTGTAACAAAACCGTTCATAAATTTATTTTCGTTTTTAATACTCTTAATATTAACAATCAACCGTATTTCACTCGTTATAAAAATAATAAATTTTATAATTTTACACGACGTGTTGTTTTTAACCAATTCCAAGCTTCAATATAAGCATTTGGATCTATTTTTACTACTTTTGTCCAATAAAAAGTAGCTTTTTGTAAAAGAGATTCAGATAAAGCATAACATTTTTTTTCTGACGCTTTAATTCCTTGATAATGATAAATTACAGCAATGTTATTTAAAGCAGAAGTAAATCGTGGATTAATAAAAATTGAAAAATAATAGTATTTTAAAGCTTTTAAATAATCTCCATTTTTCGAATAGATTAGACCAATATTGTATAAATAATACTTCTATCATAAAGATCTTCTTCAATTTGAAGAGCTTGATAATAATTATTCAAAGCTTCGGCATATTCGCCTTCATCTTGAGCTGATAAGCCATTTAAATAATAAGAAAAAGCTTTTTTTTCTTGTTGACTTGCGGGAAAAACTCTTAAAATTACATCCGCAATAATTGTAAACGTTTTGTCAATAAAATTATTGTTATTACGAGCTTTTCTCATAAATCTTTTTACGAAATTATTAAATTTTTACATTACAAATGAAAGGAAGTAAACCAAGAGCTCTAGCTTTACGAATAGATTTAGCAACAGAACGTTGATGTTGAACAGTTACTCTAGTTTTTCTACGTGGACGTATTTTTCCATATTTTGTTAAAAAAGCTTTTAATAATTTAATATTTTTATAATTAATTATATTATTAAATTTTTTTAATAATAAAACATATTGAAGACTTTTCTTTACTTTTGTTACTTTCGAAGAAGAAGGTAAAGTTGGAGTTTTTAAACTTTGATTCCAATTAATACGTTTTTTTTTAGTTAAAACAAGACTTTTTTTATCTTTATTCCAAGAATTTGCTATCATTTTTTTTTATTTGATTTCTTTATGAATTGTATGTTTATTGCAATATCTACAATATTTTGAAATTTCTAATTTTTGAGGTGTATTACGTCTATTTTTTGAACTCAAATATCTTGAAACACCAGACGAACGTTTTTGTTCATTTTGTCTACATTCAGTACATTCTAATGTAATTACAATTCTAGGTCCTTTACTTTTTGCCATAATTTTAAAAATTTCAGTTAAATTAATTTTTGATGAATTTTTTATATTTTCATTCTAAAAATATCATAACATTAATTTTAGTTCTTAACTAGTTCATAAAAAAATTTATATAGCGTATTAAAATGAATTATGTTATTCTTTAGATCTAGGTATAATAATAATAATTATAAAATTTTAAGAAAGAAAAATGAATAAAAAACAAAAAAATAGAAAATTAATTGCACAAAATAAAAGAAACCGAATGGTTAATCGTCGTTATACTTCAACAATAAAAACATTGTCAAAACTATTTAAATTAAAAATAAAAGAGCATAGTGAAGAAACAAAAGAGTCAAAAGGTGTTTCAGGAACATCTGTTTCTGTAGTAGAAAAAGAAACAAATCTAAAAAAGGATACATTAAAAATAGTAAGTAAAATTTATAGCATTGTTGATAAAGCTGTGAAAAAAAATGTGATTCACAAAAATACTGCCTCTCGTAAAAAATCAAACATTGGCAAACTTTATAACAGACTTTAATATTATATATTATAATTTTTATAGATTTATTTCATAAATCTATAAATAAAGTAATATCTAATGTTTTTAATTCGTTCCAATTTGTTATTTTAAAAACTCACGTGTCAACCAACAAAAAATAAATCAATAATGAACAAAATTTTTCTTAACAATATTGGTGATTTAGGCGAAGCACAACGTGCTAGTTATTATCGTTTTCTTTCAAATGGAATTAGTGAAGAATTATCAAATTTTCCAAATCCTTTTTCTTCGAAAGTTAAAGTACCAACAAGAGCATCTAAACGTAAAGTTTCTTGTTTAGTTTATATTTATCCTCATGAAATAAAATTAAAAGGACCAACTTCTAGCATTGATATCTCATTAAGAAGAGATTTAAGTTATGTAATTCAACTTTATATTCCTAGTGAATACTCTTATATTTTTGATGAAAAATTGGATATAAAAAATATAGAAGAAATAGACTTTTCTGAAGAAAAAAAAAATTCAAAGGAATTTTCAAATCCATTATTTTTAAAAAATAAGAAAAAATTAACACGAAAAATTAGGATTAAACAAGATATTTTTTTTGGTGAAATTCCTTTAATGACAGAAGAAGGAACTTTTATTATTAGTGGATGTGAAAGAATAATTATTAGCCAAATTATTCGTAGCCCAGGTATTTATTTTAGAAAAGAATTTGGAACAACAAGAAAAGCGATTTATACAGCTACAATTATTTCTAATAAAGGCTTATGGACAAAATTTGTTTTAGATGAACGACTTAATACTAAAGAAAAAGATATTAAAGAAAATAAAGACACAACAGATACAAAAAAAATAGAAAATGATAGAATTTATATTAAATTAAATGATTTTAGATTGAAATCAACGGAATCAAAAGAAAAAAAAGAAGAATCTGATGATGAAAAATTATTCATTTATGACTTAATTAAATATTTTGGTTTAACTCTACCAGAAATTTATGATAGTTTAAAATATCCACTTCACTTAGAGAATCATCAAATTTCAAGAGAGAAAGAAAATCGTGCTGTTTTTGATGAAGAACTTTCTTTTTTAATTAAAAATTTATTTTTTAATCAAAAAACTGGATGTTTTTCAATTGGAGAAATTGGAAGATATAAAATTAATAAAACTTTAGGACTAAATTTACCAAAAAATTTAACATTTTTAACGTCTCATGATTTTTTAGGAATAATCGATGGTTTAATCGAACTAAAATATTATGATCGTACAAGTGATGATATTGATCATATTAAAAATAAACAAATCCGTTGTGTAGGAGAATTATTACAAAATCAACTAAAAATCGGTTTTTATCGCTTAGAAAAAAGTATTTTAGAAGGTTCTTCCATTTCTAAATCTGATAAATTAAATTTTGAATTAGAAAGAGAAAGCTCTTTGGATCCAGATGATTGGATTTTAGATCCACGACCGCTGACAAGTACTCTTAAAGAATTTTTTAAGACAAGTCAACTTTCTCAATTTATGGATCAAATAAATCCGTTAGCAGAAATGACACATAAAAGAAGAATTAGTGTATTTGGTCCAAATGGATTAAAAAGAGATCATATTAGCACTGTAATTCGCGATATTCATCCTAGTCAATATGGACGCTTATGCCCAATTGAAACTCCTGAAGGACAAAATGCAGGATTAATTACTTCAATTTCTATGCTAGGAAGAATTAGCTCTTTAGGATGGATTGAAGCTCCTTATTTTTTAATGAATGAATCTGAAATTTTTTCTGATCATCAACCTATTTTTTTAAATCCAGAACAAGAATCAGAAACCCAAATCGCTTTTTCAGATGTAAGTTTAAATTTAGAAAAAAAAATATTTGAAGAATATATCTCAGTAAAAGAAAATTATTCTTTCTCTCTGAAGAAAAAAGAATCTATTAAGTTTATTACAACTTCTCCTTTACAAATTATTTCTTTAGCAACTGCATTAATTCCTTTTATTGAACACGATGATGCAAATAGAGCTTTAATGGGTTCAAACATGCAAAGACAAGCGGTTCCCTTAATTTATCCTCAAAAACCTATTGTTGGAACAGGATTAGAAGCAGCTGCTATTTTGGATTCTGGAATGGTAATAAAAAGTTATAGTGAAGGTTCAGTAATCAGTTCTTCTTCTTATTCGATTGTAATACAAGATTTAGAAAATCAATCTATTAAATATTATTTAAGAAAATATTTTCGATCTAATCAAGAAACTTGTATTAATCAAAGACCTCTTGTTTGGTGTGGTGAAAAAGTATTTTCAGGACAAATTATTGCAGATGGTCCAAGTACAAATGATGGAGAATTGTCTTTAGGTAGAAATTTAACAATCGCTTATATGCCTTGGGAAGGTTATAATTATGAAGATGCAATTGTTATTAATGAGCGTCTTGTAATTGATGATTGTCTTACGTCTATTCATATTGACGAATATGAAACTAATTTAAGTTATTCAGAAAGTGGAAGTGAAAAATTAACAAATAATTTACCCCATCTTACAAATTATATTCGACGCCATTTAGATAATGAAGGTATTGTTAAAATTGGTTCTTATGTCAAAGAAAATGATATTTTAGTAGGAAAATTAACTCCATGTGAAGAAGATACTTCGCCAGAATCAAAACTTTTAAAAGCTTTATATGGAACTAAAAAACCTTCTTTTCGTGATACTTCTTTACGTGTTCCCGAAGGTACAGAAGGTCGTGTAATAGATGTTCGTATTGTTTCTTCCAGTTTAATTAGTAAAGATGAACCATCTTTTCCTACTTTTTGTGAAATTATTAGAATTTATATTGCGCAAGTGCGAAAAATTCAGGTTGGTGATAAATTAGCAGGACGACATGGAAATAAAGGAATTATTTCTCGAATTCTTACAAGACAAGATATGCCTTATTTACCGGATGGTACACCAATTGATATTATTTTTAATCCTTTAGGAGTTCCTTCTCGAATGAATGTTGGACAAATTTTTGAATGTTTATTAGGATTAGCGGGAGAAAAATTAGGAAATCGTTTTAAAGTTTCTCCCTTTGATGAAATTTATGGGAAAGAAGCTTCCCGAATTTTAATTAACCAAAAATTAAAAGAAGCAGCTCTTAAAACAGATGCAAAATGGTTATTCAATAACGAGTCACCAGGAAAAGTTTTATTACGAGATGGTCGAACAGGAGAATATTTTGATAACCCTATTACAATTGGGAAAAGTTATATATTAAAACTTATTCATTTAGTGGAAGATAAAATTCATTCACGTGCTACAGGTCCATATTCTATGATTACAGAACAACCATTGGCTGGAAAATCTCAAAAAGGTGGACAAAGATTTGGTGAAATGGAAGTATGGGCTCTAGAAGCTTATGGATGTTCCAATACATTACAAGAATTGCTAACAATTAAATCAGACGATATTGATGGTCGAAATGATATGTATGAAGCCATTTTAATTCGTAAAGAAATTGAAAAACCTACACCATCTATTCCTGAATCGTTTTTAGCTCTAATGCGTGAATTAAATGCCTTGGGATTAGATTTTTCGATGAAAAAATTTGAAAATGGATTTTATTCTACAACCAATTTTGAAGAAAGAGAAAAAGATCTATTTAAAGATTTAGAAACTCGTTTAAAATTACGAGCTCTTTTAGCTCGTAAAAAAGCAGAACAATTTGCTAATGCTAATTTTCTTGAAAGAGTAGAAAATGATAGTTTAGAAAAAGAAAATGAAAAGAAAAAAATTTTAGACAAATTAAAACAAAATGAACAGTTAAACACATAGAAAAATAAAATTTAAGATAAAAACATTTAATTTAGAAAATATCATATGAAATCGACACAAGAAATCTTAGATCTTGAGAAAACTTTATTAAAATTAGAAAATTTACATGCTTCTTTTGATTATTTAAGGATACGTATAGCTTCACCGAAAAGAATTAAAAGTTGGTCTGAAAGAATTTTACCGACTGGTGAAATTGTTGGAGAAGTGACAAGACCAGAAACGATAAATTTTCGTACACATGAACCAGAATTATATGGTTTATTTTGTGAAAAAATTTTTGGTCCTATCAAAAACTGGAAATGTAGATGTGGGAAATATAATGGATTTGCTTTAGATAAAATTTGTGACGAATGTCATGTCGAAATTATTGAAGCACGAGTAAGGAGGTATAGAATGGGATATATCGAATTAACCGCTCCAGTAACACATGTATGGTATTTAAAAGGTGTTCCAAATTATCTTTCTATTATTTTACGTTGTTTTGATGAAGATCTTTCTGTGTCAAAAATTGAACAAGTAGTTTATTTTAAAGAAGGTTCAAGAATTATTGATCCAGATCATCCTTTGTTTCGTTTTTTTTATAAAAATAATATATTGAAAAAAAATGAACTAAAAACTCTTTTAGAAAATACTTCTTTGCTTTCTAAACAAGAAAGAAAAGAAAAAATGATTCGAATTATAATTGAAAAAAATAAACGTCAAAAAAAACGTAAGGGAGCTGAAATTTTAAAAGCTGCTTTAGAAAATATTAATATAGTTTTTGAAATAAAAAGAGCTAGAAATTATGTAGATCGAATTTTTTTAGCAGATTTAAAACGAACGTATTTACCAGATAAATCTGTTATTAGACGTATTCGAATTTTAGAAAGTTTTTTATCAACAAAAACAAACCCTAGTTGGATGATTTTAACAACTTTACCTGTTTTACCACCTAACTTACGACCTTTGGTAGAATTGGATAGTGGACGTTTAGTTGCTGCTGATGTTAACGAAATTTATCGTCTAATTATTACACGTAATCAACGATTATCAGATTTTTTATATAGATTTGTTGCTCCTGATTTAATTAGTGTTCAAGGCCGAAAATTATTACAAGAAAGTGTAGATTCCTTAATTGATAATGCAAGATTACCAAAAAATAAAACTTTTTGTTTGAATAATAAAGCTCTAAAAAGCTTAACAGAAATTTTAGAAGGAAAACAAGGACGTTTTCGTCAAACTCTTTTAGGGAAACGTGTAGATTATTCGGGCCGATCAGTTATTATTGTTGGTCCTAATTTAAGATTAAACGAATGTGGTTTACCTTACGAAATGGCCATAGAACTTTTTCAACCTTTTTTAATCCATGAATTATTAAAAACAAAAATAAAAGCGCCAAGTCATAACACTAAACTAGCCTATATTATTGTAAAAAAGAATAAACCTTTTATTTGGCGTTTATTAAAAATTTTAACACAAAAATATTGTATTTTATTAAATCGTGCTCCAACTTTACATCGTTTTGGAATTCAAGCTTTTAATCCTTTAATTATTTTAGGTCAAGCTATTCATCTTCATCCTTTAGTTTGTACTGGATTTAATGCTGATTTTGATGGAGATCAAATGGCTATTCATTTACCATTATATGAAGCCAGTCAATTAGAAGTTCGTACAATGATGCGTCCTTCTTATAATGTTTTGTCACCTTCTAATGGAGAAGTTATTTTAAAACCAACCCAAGATATGGTTATTGGTTGTTATTATTTAACTTTAATGATTAAGAAAAATTCTTTTATTTCGAAAAAATGGTTTTCCAATGAAAATCAAGCTTTAGCTGCTTTTTATCAAAAAAAAATAACTATTCATACTCCTATTCTTGTTCGCTATTTTTTTAAAAAATTTGAAATTAAAATTGATAAAGAATATATCTTATTTTTAAATAGTGAACTATTTTTAACGGAAAAAAAAGTTATTCTTTATAAAATGTTTCAAACAGGAAAAAATAAAAAATATTATTTAATTACAAACATTGGAATTTTAATTGCTTATTTGACTTTTAAAAACGAGTATGAAATTACAGATTTATTTTTAGAAACAAGTCCAGGTCGCTTAATTTTTAGTAAAAATTTTAAAAATTTAATAACTTCAAACTAAATTATGATTATTACTCGTACAATTACAAAAAAAATTTTGGAAACAATTGTTCATGAAACATTTTCAAAATTGGGTAATCTTTCTTCTTCTTCTTTATTAGATTCTTTAAAATTCTTGGGTTTTTATTATGCGACAAATGCTGGAATTTCCATTAATATTGAAGACTTAAAAACACCAAAGGTGAAACAAGATTTCATAAAAGTTGCTACAGAAGAAATGTCTTTCGTTAGTGAACAATGGGAACAAGGTTTTGTTTCAGATAATGAACGTTTTCAATCTATTATTGACAGTTGGAATATTGCAACAGAATCTTTAAAAAATCGTATTATTGAATATTATCGCAATTTTGATCCAGCTAATAATTTATACATTATGGCTTTTTCTGGAGCTCGTGGGAATATGTCTCAAGTAAGACAGTTAGTTGGAATGAGAGGATTAATGTCTGATCAAGAAGGGAATATTATTGATTTGCCTATTCAAACTAACTTTCGTGAAGGATTAAGTTCTATTGATTATATTATTTCTTCCTATGGAGCTCGTAAAGGGATAGTTGACACTGCTTTAAAAACAGCAGATTCTGGTTATTTAACCAGACGACTAATTTATTTAGCTCAAGATTTAGTAATTCGAGAAATTAATTGTAAAACGAAACAAGGAGTAATTATTTTATTAAATAAAGAAACCAATCTTAAAAACATTCTTGGTCGTTTTCTTATTTCAGCAACATCTTTTGAAACTGCAAAGACCTTAAAAGATTATCAAGAAATTATTTTAGAAGAAACAAATTTGGAAAAATTAAAAAAACATGAACCCTTAACTTTGAATGTTCGTTCTGCTTTAACTTGTAAATCGAATGGATCCATTTGTCAATATTGTTACGGATGGGATTTGGCTCAAAATAAATTAATTTCTCTTGGAGAAGCTGTAGGAATTATTGCTGCCCAATCCATAGGTGAACCAGGGACACAATTAACAATGAGAACTTTTCATACAGGTGGGATATTTACAAGTGAAATGTTAAAACAAACAACTGCTCCATTTTCAGGGAAAATTGAAATTCCTTCTTCTTTAAAGACAGTTCCTTATAGAACCAATCATGGAGTTCTTGTTTCAAAATTACAGCAAGAAACGAAGATTTCTATTATGAATTGGAAAGGAATAAAAAAAGAAATTTTTTTAGAAATTGGTTCTTTTTTATATATTAGCACTTCTACTTTTGTAAAAAAAGGACAATTAATTTCAGAATATTCTACTCGTTCCTTTATTCCGGGCGCAAGAAGATTAAAACCAATTTATACTTCTATTGCTGGAGAAATACGATTTGAAAGCTTATTAGTTCGATATATTACTCGTGAAGAGAAACCAAAAGTAAAAGTAAATCAAGATGATGGTGTTTTATGGTTAGCTTCTGGAAAAATTTTTCCACTTCCTAAAGAAGTAAATTTTTCTTTTAATTTCAATGATAGCTTAAAAAAAAAGAAAGCCTTTTCTCATTTAAAGTTAGTTACTCCTTTTGAAGGAATAATAATTATAGAAGAGGATACTATTTCTATTGTTAATAATGAAAAAAAAGTCACCCTTCAATTATCAACTTTGTCAAAACCTATACAAAATTGCAAAATAAAGGTAGCACTATTAATTAAAAATTATCAATATGTTGATAGATATACAGTTATAGCAATGATTCATATTTTTTCAAATTATGAAGGTCAAATTTATGGAATTAGAAAAAAAGACTATAAATTTATTACAACTTTTTTCTTCATAACTGAAAATGATATTTGGAAAATAAATTCCGATCAAATCAATAATTTTTCTCCCTTTTCGGAAACAAAAGGCATTAGATCACGATTTTTTTTTAATGCGACAGCTAAATCCACTAAATCTGGTTTTCTTTTAAAAAAAGATGGTTTTAAAATGATTTTTCAAAATGCGTTTCCTATTTTTTTAAGTCGAGGAACTATTTTAAATTATAAACAGGGAGACTTTGTTTTAGAGAAACAGCTTTTAGCTACTTTAGTTAATTTTACACAACAAACGGAAGATATTGTTCAAGGTTTACCAAAAATTGAAGAATTAATTGAAGCGCGTGTTCCAAAGGTAAAATCTTTTTTATCGATAAGACCTGGTATTTTTTTAAATCCTTCTTTAAAGCATAATTTTTACTATTCTCAAATTAATAAGGAAACCATAAGTTCTTTTTATTCTCGTCAAAATTTGATGGAAAATAATAATTCAAAAATAAAAAGAAAAAAACAATTTTTAGAAATTATTCATAGTATTTATACAAAAGAACAAGTCGTTTATTTTGAAAAAAAAATTTGGAAAGTTTTTCATATGCCTGCTGATATTCGACCTTTCAACATTAAAACCACTTTTCAATTTGCAAATAATAATAATGATATATTATTAATTAGTGTACGAGGAAAAAATATTAGTAAAGGATGGGAAGCTATTTCAAATTCAGACTCCGCTCTTTTTAAATATGATAAAAAAGGTTTGGTTCTTTGGAAAAACTTACATAAAAACACTCTTTATTATCATCCTAAAGTAAATGCTTTAATTGTTCAAACAGAAGATGAACAATACTTTTTTTTAGAATGTTTAAATCCAATATACGAGTATCAATTTCCATTAAGTACAAATATTTTATCTAAATCAGGATTTTTCATTGATATAGGAGAACCGATAACTGAAGGAATTATTGATCCACATGAATTATTATTTGTTTTATTTCAATATCATTCTGTTCTTGATGGAGTTATGAATGGGGTTTTAAGAAGTTTGAACAAATTCCAATTATTATTGGTGAATTCAGTTCAATCGATTTATCAATCACAAGGTGTTAACATTTCTAGTAAACACATTGAAATTATTGTTCGTCAAATGACATCAAAAGTTGTGATCAAAGAAAGTGGAGATACTCCTCTTTTACCAGGCGAACTAATTAGATTATCTTTAATTACAGAAATCTATAAAGCTTTATATATAGGAGAAAATAAAAAACTTTATCGTACACCAAAATATGAACCGTTATTTCTATCAACAACTAATTCTTCTTTGAGTAAAGATGGTTTTTTATCAGCAGCAGGCTTTCAAGAAACAAAAAGAGTCTTAACAAAAGCAGCTATTGAAGGAAATTCAGATTGGTTACGAGGATTGAAAGAATGTGTTATTATTGGTAGATTAATACCAGCTGGTTCAGCTTTTTTAAATTATAAAAACTATTTAGATAACATTTATTTATTCAAAGATTAATATGAAAATTCTTTGATATTTTTTACTTAATAAAATTATATGAGCGAAACAATTAATAAAAAAGAAATTGCAAAACAATATATTAAAGCTTCTGTTCATTATGGTCATAAACCAAAAGAATGGAACCCAAAAATGGCCCCTTATATTTTATATGAAAAATATGGTTATCATATTTTCGACTTAGTAAAAACTTCAAAATTATTAAAATTAGCAGGAAATGTTTTAGAAAAAAAAGCTAAAAAAGGTGGAAAATTTTTATTTGTAGGAACAAATAAATTATCTTCTGCAATTGTTTCAAAACAAGCGTTACGTACAAATAGTTTTTATATCAATTATCGTTGGTTAGGAGGAATGTTGACAAATTGGTCAACGATTCAAAAAAGAATAGAGAGATTAAAATTTTTGGAAGAACAAGAAATCCAAGGAAATTTTGAAAATATTTCGAAAAAAGAATATAGCAATATAAGAAAAGAAATGGATAAATTAAAACGTCTATTTAATGGCATAAAAAATATGTCTTCTTTACCTGATGCTGTAATTTTTACAAATCAATTGAAAGATTCGTTAGCTATTCAAGAATGTTTAAAATTAGGGATTCCTACTATTTGTATTGTTGATACTAATTGTGATCCGGATTTAATTCCATATCCTATTCCTGCTAATGATGATTCAAGTTCATCTGTTAATTTTATCTTAAATTATTTAGTAAATAGAATTTCTATAGGATATAATAGCGAATATGAACAACTAAAAACTATTTAACCTAATAGTTTCGTAGTCTTTATTAGAAATTTGTTTATTGTTTAAGAAAAATTTTTGAGAATAAAAAAGATAAATTTCGGAAAGAAATTTATTCGTTTCAGAAATTTAAAAAATTTAAAATAATAAATATGCATACATTTCTTCTCTCAAAAATTGAAGTTGGATCACATTTATATGTTAACTTCAATGAAACGTCACATTTACATGGAGAAACAATCATCGTTTCTTCAATTGTAGTTCTATTAGTAAGTACATTTTTATTTTTAGGAACACGAGATTTGAAAAGAGTTCCTGGAGATTTACAAAATGTGGTAGAAGTTGTTTATGAACTTATTAAAAGTATAGCAGTAACACAATTAGGACCTTCTTATTATTCTCAATTTTTACCTTTTGTAGCTACTATTTTTCTTTTTGTATTAGGATCAAATTGGGCAGGCGCATTAATTCCTTGGAAACTAATCGAAATACCACAAGGAGAATTAGCTGCTCCGACTAATGATATTAATACAACAGCATGTTTAGCAATTTTAACTTCAGTCACATATTTTGGTGCAGGATTTAAAATTAAAGGAATAGGATATTTTGGTCGTTATATTAAACCCAGTGTTTTTTTATTACCGATTAATATTATTGAAGATTTTACAAAACCACTTTCTTTAAATTTTCGTTTATTTGGAAATATTGTAGCAGACGAATTAACTGTTAGCGTATTATGTTCACTAGTTCCTATTTTAATTCCAGTACCAATTATGGTATTAGGTTTATTTGCAAGTTCTATTCAAGCGTTAATCTTTTCAACTTTAGCTTCAGCGTATATTGGTGAAGTAATTGAATAAATAAATGAAAACGAAATGTGTTGATTCTTTGAAATAATTTTTTCAAAAATTTTTATATTATGGTAGATTCTCTTGTCGCTGCTGCATCTGTTATAGCTTCTGCTGTTGCTGTTGGTTTTGCTGGAATTGGTCCTGGTATTGGACAAGGAACAGCAGCTGGTCAAGCTGTTGAAGGGATTGCTCGTCAACCAGAAGCTGAAGGAAAAATTCGTGGAACTCTTTTATTATCTTTCGCTTTCATGGAAGCTTTAACTATTTATGGTTTAGTAGTTGCTCTTTCTTTACTTTTTGCAAATCCTTTTGTGGGATAAAAAAGTTGGTTTGATTTAGTGTTACAATTAAATCAAACTCTTTTTTAAATTATTAACTCAAAAGAAAAATAATTTTATGAACCTTTCTACAACTTTTTTTCTTAATGCAAGTGGTTTATTTGATTTTGATTTAACATTTCCAACAGAAGCTTTATTATTTTTAATTCTTGCTATTGTTATTACATTTGTTTTTTTAAATCCAATTTCTAAACAATTAGATGATCGTGCTGAATTTATAGATTTTAATTTACGCAAATCAACAATTTTATTAAACTTTGCTTATGAAAAATTATCTACTTGTGTTGGCTTATTGACAGATGAAATAAATGAAATGAATCGTCAAATTCGACTTGTGAAAAGCTATACAAATTCAAAATTTGAAGATGAAATTGCTTTTGTACAAAAGGAAAACTTAACTATTTTAAGCAATTTAAAAGGAGATCTTTCTATAAAATCAGCCTTTTTATTTTCTAATTTAACATCAGATCTAAGCTCATTAACAGACAAATTTTTCATTAAAAAATTTAAATCTGTGTAATTTCTCATTACTTTTTTAATTTGTAAATAAAACATATCTCTCATCATTATGGAATGGAATATCCTTTCGTTCTTTTTAAATAGTGAAGAACCGTTTATAGAATTCAATACAAATATTTTAGAAACGAATCTTATAAATATATTTCTTTTGTTCGGTCTTTTGTTTTATGCTAATAAAATTTCTTTTAGTGTTACATTAAAAAATCGACAAACAGAAATTGTTCAAACTATTGAGAACGCTCAAACAGATGTAGTTAATGCATCTAATTATTATCATTTAGCTGAAAAAGGATTTACACAAAGTGTATTTTGGTTACATTCTTGGAAAATCTTATATGAAAAAGAAAAAGCAGAAATTGTTAATATCAAATACAATACAGTCAAATCTGGTTTAACCGATACTTTTTTGACAACAGAATCTTTAATTAAAAATTTTGAAAAAAAAGCTTTTGTTTCTTTACAACGTTATATTATTCTTATTACAGCAAGTAAAATTCTAAGAAAATTTTTCTTTTTATCTGAAAAAGAACAATCTAAACTTATTGAAGTCACTATTTCCAAATTAGGAGAATTAAAAGAATGAGCGTTAATACTAAAATCGTTAAAACATATGCCAAGTCATTGTTTCAAAATTTAGCAAATTCAACCTCTTCATCTAAAACCGAAGACGCTTTTACATTATCAAAATTAACTTCTTCGGAATCAAAAACATTTTCTCCTACTATTTTTATTATCGGAGAAGAATTATTATTGCTTCGAGCTATTTTTATTTCATCTGAAAAATTAAAAACTTTTTTTAAAAATCCTACGTATTCAGAATCAAAAAAACTAGAAATTCTTTTTAGTGTTTTTCCCGGATTAACTGTGACTACGAAATCTTTCCTAAAAGTTTTAACAGAAAGAAGTCATTTAAGTTTAATTCCACAAATTAGTGATGAATATACAACGATTCTTTTGAAATATAAAAATCTGACAAAAGTAAAACTTATTACAGCAAGTCCTTTAGAGGATAGTTATGGAAGTTTACTTTTAAAAACTTTGAAAAAGGTTACTCAATCCAATGAAATTATTTTATCTATAGCATATAATCCTAAATTATTAGGTGGAATTGTTTTAGAGTTTAATTCTGTTGCTATTGATGCAAGTATTTTGAAAGAATTCAGTCTCTTCTTTAACGACATTTAACAATTCTTTTTTTTGAAAAATTAATATACATATACCAATTGCTAAAATTTTTGAAAAATATACAATCTATATGAAAAATGTAAGCCAATTAACTAATTTTGTAGAAAATAAGTTAAATGAATATACTCAAACCACAACAAGAACTGCAGATGTTGGAATTGTTTTACAAGTAGGAGACGGAATTGCGCGTATTTATGGATTAGAAAATGTTGCTTCTGGAGAACTTTTAGAATTTGACGATCAAACAATTGGAATTGCTTTAAACTTAGAAACAACCAATGTTGGAGCTGTTTTAATGGGAACAGGTCGCAATATCCGACAAGGAAGTACTGTTCGTGCTACTGGAAAAATTGCTCAAGTAAATGTAGGAGATGATTTATTAGGGAGAGTTGTTGATGCTCTAGTAACTCCGATTGATGGAAAAGGAACTATTTCTTTTTCTGAAACACGTTTAATTGAATCTCCGGCGCCTGGAATTATTGCTCGAACTTCTGTTTGTGAACCTTTACAAACTGGTATTGTTTCTATTGATGCTATGATTCCTATTGGAAGAGGACAACGTGAATTAATTATTGGAGATCGTCAAACTGGAAAAACTTCTATTGCGCTTGATACAATTATTAATCAAAAAACAGAAAATGTTGTTTGTGTTTATGTTGCTATTGGACAAAAAGCTTCTACTGTAGCGCAAGCTGTAACAGTATTAGATGAAAAAGGGGCTTTAGGTTATACATGTATTGTTGCGGCTAATGCAAGTGATCCTGCTACTTTACAATATTTAGCCCCTTATACGGGAGCAAGTATTGCTGAATATTTTATGTATAAAGGAAGAAGTACTTTAGTAATTTATGATGATTTAACAAAACAAGCTCAAGCTTATCGTCAAATGTCTTTATTATTACGTCGACCTCCGGGTAGAGAAGCTTTTCCTGGTGATGTATTTTATTTACATTCTAGATTATTAGAACGCGCAGCTAAATTAAGTGATGCTTTAGGTGGTGGAAGTATGACTGCTTTACCTATTATTGAAACTGAAGCTGGAGATGTTTCTGCTTATATTCCAACTAACGTTATTTCAATTACTGACGGTCAAATCTTTTTATCAAATGATTTATTTAATTCTGGTATTAAACCAGCTATTGATGTAGGAATTTCTGTATCTCGTGTAGGATCAGCTGCTCAAATTAAAGGAATGAAACAAGTTGCTGGAAAGTTAAAACTAGAACTTGCTCAATTTGCAGAACTTGAAGCCTTTTCTCAATTTGCTTCTGATTTAGATAAAGCAACCTTAGCTCAATTAGCTCGTGGTCAAAGATTAAGAGAATTATTAAAACAACCTCAGAATTCTCCTAAATCTGTAGAAGAACAAATTGGACTTATTTATGCTGGAACAAACGGTTATTTAGATGAATTACCTGTTCCATTAATTAGTTCTTTTGTAAGTAGTTTACAAGAATATATTATGGTAAAAGATTTAAGCTTTTTTAACGAAGTTAAAAATACAAAAAAACTTACACCTGAAGCAGAGACAATTTTAAAAGGATTTATTACAAAAATTAAACAAGAATTGTTAAGCGCTTAAAATAATTTTTCCTTAGTAAATTACTAAGGAAAAATTATTTTTCTTTTTAGTTTTTAAAAAATCCCTTGATATCCATCTTTTTCAAGAATTTCTACTAATTCCATATTTCCAGTTTTAATGATTTTTCCTTCGATCATAATATGAACATGAGTTGGTTTTAAATAATTTAAAATTCGAGGATAATGAGTAATTACAATTAACGAAGAATTTTGAGCTATATTTTTATTTATTTCTTCACAAATAATTTTGATAGCATCCACATCCAAACCTGAGTCTATTTCATCTAAAATAATTAATTTTGGATCTAATAATAACATTTGTAAAATTTCATTTCGTTTTTTTTCTCCACCTGAAAATCCTTCGTTCAAATTACGATTTAAAAATTCATTTTTTATTTTTAATTTTTTTAATAAAACTTCCGTTAATTTCATAAATGCAAGTGGATCTAATTCAGATTCTTTTAAATATTTACGTTTTTCATTATAAGCAATTCTTAAAAAATCATAATTTGTAACTCCTGGAATTTCAATAGGATATTGAAAGGCTAAAAAAAGACCTTCGTGAGATCTTTCTTCTGGAGCCATTTCTAATAAATTTTTATTACAAAAAAATATAGAACCATTATTAATTTTATAAGACGGATGACCAGCTAACACTTTAGATAAGGTACTTTTTCCAGATCCGTTTGGACCCATAATTACATGAATTTCATTTTCTTTAACTTCTAAATTTAATTTATTAAGAATGATTTTGTTTTCGATAGAAGCTTCTAAATCTTTTAATGTTAAAAGTATATTATTCATTTTTTATCCTACTGTTCCTTCTAATTTTAATGATAGTAATTTATCTGCTTCTGTAGCAAATTCCATAGGTAACATATTTACAACATCTTTACAAAAACCATTAATTAGTAAACTAATCGATTGTTCTATACTAATTCCTCTTTGTGTTAAATAAAATAATTGTTCTTCACTTACTTTAGATATTTTGGCTTCATGTTCAACAATAGAACTTGAATTCCAAATATCTAAATATGGATACGTACATGCTAAAGAAGATGAACCTAATAAAAAGGAATCACATTGAGAAAAATTTCTTGAGCCATGCGCATTTGAACCAATTTTTACCAATCCGCGATATGAATTTTTTGAAAAACCACAAGAGATTCCTTTTGAAATAATTTTACTCGTTGTTTTTTCACCAAGATGAATCATTTTGGTTCCCGTGTCTGCTTGTTGATAATTATTGGTTAAGGCAATAGAATAAAATTCTCCTGAAGATTCTTTTCCTATTAAAGTACAACTTGGATATTTCCAAGTAATAGCAGATCCTGTTTCTACCTGAGTCCAAGAAATAGTAGCTTTTTTACCTATACAAACTCCTCTTTTTGTTACAAAATTATAAATTCCACCTATTCCTTCTTCATCTCCACTATACCAATTTTGCACAGTCGAATATTTAATATTGGCATTTTCAAAAGCAATTAATTCAACAATCGCTGCATGTAATTGATTTTCACTATATTTTGGAGCAGTACAACCTTCTAAATAATTAACTTGACTATTTTTTTCAGCAATAATTAATGTACGTTCAAATTGACCTGAATCTTTATCATTAATTCTAAAATACGTTGACAATTCTAAAGGACAAGTAACATTTTTTGGGATATAACAAAATGATCCATCTGTAAAGACAGCGGAATTTAGAGCTCCAAAAAAATTATCTATTGGGGAAATGACAGTTCCTAAAAATTTTTTTACTAATTGAGGATAAAATTGGATAGCCTCTGAAATCGAGCAAAAAATAACTCCAGATTTTGCTAATTTTTCTTTATACGTAGTGCCAATTGAAACACTATCAAAAACTGCATCAATCGCTACGTTTGATAATTTTTTTTGTTCTTCTAATGAAATTCCAAGTTTTTCAAAAGTTTTTAGGATCTCTGGATCTACTTCATTTAAAGAATTTAATTTTTTCTTTTGTTTTGGAATGGAATAATATGTAATTTCTTGAAAATCAATTGGTTTTATGTTTAAATTGGCCCAGGTAGGATATTTCATAGTTAACCATTTTTGATAAGATTTTATACGAAAGCTTCTTAAGAAATCCGGTTCATTTTTTTTTCAGAAAGTAATTCAACAATTTGTTGATTTAAACCCTTCGGAAATATTTCTTTTTCAATTTTAGTACTAAAACCATATTTATAGGGTTGGTTAATTACTTGATTAATTTCAAAATTCGTTTGTTTTTTCGGATCATTCGTTTGGTTTTGCGAATCAGTCATAAAATTTTAATTTTTAAAAAATATTATTTTTATATAATATATTATATATTTGATAAACTATTTACTATAGACTTGTTATCTTTTTGAGTTAGAAAATCGATAATAATAAAAAAAAGATACCTATAATATCTGAGAGTAGTATATATTTAAAAACTGTTTTTAAAACTTTTATTCTTAATTTATGAAAAATTTAATTCAAACTATTTCTCGTAGACTTGTTTCTTTCTTAGCTCTATTAGTACTTAGTTCACCTTCTTGGGCTATTGAGCTTGATGAAGCTGTTCGCACTGTTCCATTAAACTCAACGAAAACTGTTGTTTTAACTCCAGAACAAGTAAAACGTGGAAAACGTCTTTTCAATAATACTTGTGGTACATGTCATACAGGTGGGGTTACAAAAACAAATCCAAATGTTGGATTAGATGCAGAAGCTTTAAGTTTAGCTACACCTGCTCGAAATAATATTGAAGGACTAGTTGATTATCTAAAAAATCCAACAACTTTTGATGGATTAGAATCAATTGCAGAAATTCATCCAAGTATTAAAAGTGCTGATATTTTTCCAAAAATGCGTAGTTTAACAGAAGATGATTTATACGCAATTGCAGGTCATATTGTTCTTCAACCAAAAATTGTTTCAGAAAAATGGGGTGGTGGAAAAATATACTATTAAGTAATTAATAGTATATTTATCTAAGATATTGTTTTTAATAAAAAAATCTCCTTTACATAATTTTTTAATAATTTACCTAAGAAAAATTTTAATATGTTGTCTCAATCCGAAACAAATGGTTTATTAGCGTACCTCTTCATATTATTTGGTGATTTAATAGGATATCTTTATTTACTTTTAAAAGTTTATCGAGTTTTATGTATTACAAAAATTACTTTTGATCAATTTCCGGTGTTAAATCCTTATAAATGGCCTCTTTCTTTAATTCGAGTCACAACTAAGCCCTATTTTAAATTTTGGTCCATTATATTACCAAATTTAAAATTTGGAAAGTCTTCTTTTGATGTATCTTCTATTTTAGGATTAGAAATGTTATCTTCTCTAATCAATTTTTCTTTTCATTTTAGAGCATTTGTCTTAGCAGAAGCACAAAGAATTATGATTTCTTAAAAAAATTAGTAAAATAATAAAATATTAATTAGAATTAGTTTAAAACTGCAAAAAAAAATTATGTTAAAAATACGATTAAAAAGAACCGGAAGAAAAAATCGCCCATTTTATAAAATTGTTTTAATGGAAAATTTATCAAAACGAGATGGAAAAAGTATAGTGGAATTAGGATTTTATGATCCTTTAACTAAAATAATTAATTTCGATAAGACAACTTTACATAAATATATTAATCATGGTGCTTACCCAACAAATACAGTGCGTCATTTAATTTATAAAATGTTAAATCAAAATGAAATGATTTAAAAGATTTTTCAGTTCTTTCAATTAACGAAAAGAACTGAAGTCTATTTTATTCACTCGTAATAATAGTTGAAACTAAAGTTAAAGAATTCCAAAGAATTGAACGAACTGATTTTGTTGAATCCACTAATCCTGTTTGAAAAGTATGGACAATTTTTTGATCTAGTAAATTATATCCATAGGGATAACCTAAAAAAGATATTTGTTGAAAAATTTGATTTTTAGAAGTATTGGTATTATTAAATAATTCATCAAACGGTCTTAAAAGAGCATCCATTACTATTTGTGTTGAATAGATTTCTTCTCCAATTAAATTTAAATAACTCCAATGTTTTAATTCTTCACGTAAATATAAATAAGAAATTCCTCCTCCTGGAACAATTCCTTCTTCTAGAGAAGATTTTATTGTATTAATCGCGTTTTCAATTTTTTGACGTTCTTCTTCAATTTGATATTGATTAGAAATTCCAATTTTAATTTTAGCTATATTTCCAGATAATCTTGCAATACGCGTTTTGAATATATTTTTTTCATATTCTGTTTCGCTTGTTAAAAGTTCTCTGTTTAATTCATTAATTCTACGTTTGGCTATTAATTTTGAAAATTTAGAAACAATAAAAGTACTTTTTTCTTTTTTAATAATTACTTTTTCAGCTTGACCAAGATCTTCTATGGTTATATTTTCAATATTGTTTTTTAAATTAGAACTAAAATAATTCGAATGAGTTAAAATAGATAAATCCTCTAAAATTCCAGTTTTAAGGAATTTAATTGAACTATATTTGATGACAGCTACTTTAAATTTTTTTTGAATATTATTTAAAACTAAAGTTGAAATAACATCTTTATTTATTTCTTCTGCTATGATAATTAATGGTCTATTAGTTGATTTTATAAAGTCAATAATTGTACGAATTTGATTAATGGAATTTAAAGCTGTACTAGCAATTAAGATATAAGGATTTTCATAAACCACTTCAAAATTTTTTAAATCGTTAACAAAATAAGAAGAAGCAAAACCACGATCTAATTCTATCCCTTGAACAATTTCAATTTCATTAATAGGTGAAATATTTTCTTCTACTACAATTAAACCATCTCTTCCAATATTTGAAATCGATTTAAATAATAAATTAATTAACGGTGTATTTAATTTTTTTCCTAATGCTGTTTTTAAAACTCCTATTAATTGATCCATCCCTGAAATAGGAACAGATATTTCTAAAACTTTTTCCATTAAAAAATAAGAAATTCGTTTTAAACCATTGCTAATTAAAATTGGATTGTAACCATTTACTAAAAAACGTAAAGAGCTTTTAAGTAACTGACAAGCAATTAATAAAGTAGTTGTTGAACCATCGCCTGAAATTTTATGTGTTTTTATTGAAGCTTGTTCTAATAATTTTAAAATGACATTACTTGAGCTTTTTGAAAATTCTAAAGCTTTAATAATTAAAGAACCACTTGTAAGAAACTTTAATTCCTTTTTTTGATTCGAAATTAATCCATTTTTTCCAGTTGGTCCTAAAGTTATTTTTATACAATCATCAATATCTTCAATTGTTTTTAAATTTTCATCTATATCTTTAAATAATGAAAAATTTTTTCTCATAATGTTCTTTTTTAACAAAAATAGTTTATAATCAAAGTATACCAAAAATTTTGTAATTTTTAACCAATCATTATATATATATAATTATAAAGGGCTTGTAGCTCAGGGGCTAGAGCACGTGGCTACGAACTACGGTGTCGGGGGTTCGATTCCCTCCTTGCTCAATTTGTAAGTTTTCTTTTTTTCTTTTTTTGTTAGAATTATATTATCTATCATCTAAACACCACCTTATGGGATGTCGCCAAGTGGTAAGGCAATGGACTTTGACTCCATCATTCGTAGGTTCGAATCCTCCCATCCCAGTTTTTATTCTTTTGCTATAATAATTTATATGAATGCTTATATTGAATTTATAAATGAAAAACCTGAAAGTTCTTTGCCAATCATTAAATTGACTAAATCAAAAAATGGGAAAACAGGAACTGCAACCTTTATTTTTATTTATCCCTCGATTTTTAACATGACTTCTCTTTCTTTAACTCATCTTGAAGGTATGAATTTGAAATGGAAAGATAATCCTTTAAAACGAGTTAGCTGTATTAGAACAAATGATGTTAATATCATATTTAGAAAAGGAAAACCATTTCTAGTAAAAGGTATCTTTATTTTAAAAAATTCACACGAATGGTTTCAGTTTTTAAATTTTATGACTTGTTATTCAAAAGAAACTGGTTTATACTTTTCTGAAAGTAATTCCAGGAATACAGTAGACATATAAAGAGAAATCTTCAAAAACCATTTTTAAGAAAATAACAATTAAAAAACATACATGGAATATTCACTAAAAGTACTTAATGAGATAAATAATTTAAATTCAATGACAATTAAAGAAGTCGTTAATGAATTAAACTTATTAGGATTTGAAGTAGATCAAATATTTTGGGAAAAAGCAGTTGACGATAATTATCTCGAAAATGTTCGTTTAATGATAAAAATACCAGCTAATCGAGAAGATTTATTTAGCGAAAGATTTTTTTTAAAAGATATGGCAAATATTTTTGGATTGAAGGTTTATAACCCTTCAAAATTATATAAACAAAAATATCTTTCTATTTTTTCTCGAAAAAATAAATCAGAAGATCATTTGAGAATGATGAATTTACCTGTCGATCTGAAAGATATATTGATGTTTCAGATTCAAATAAAAAATTTAAATCCTTCTTTTTCACCCTTTTGGATTCAAACTAAATTAAAAAATGCTGGAATCAAAGTAACAAATTCAATAGAAGATGTTTTGCTTTTGATTAATTTAGAATTTGGACATAAATTCGAAATTTTAGATTTAGAAAAGAACCAAAATCTTTCATTAATTCAAAACCAAGAACAAAAAACTGATTCTTCACAAACGATTTTCAAACCATTAGTGAATATTCCATATGTTGGAATAGAAAATGTTTTAAAGTATGCTACTAGAGTAGAAAATGAAAAACTTGATTTTCCAGACAGCGTCATAGCTTTGTATGGTTTGTTTTATGATATTGATATTAATTCACATCAATTAACTCCTTCAAGAGAAGTATCTACTTCTTTACGTAAAAGTTTTTATGAAAACTATTTTGACGCTCTAAAAAGAATTTTAAGTATATTTGTATTAGGATATAGTGCAAAAATTATTCCCATTTCTTATTTAAAATGTGATAAAAAGATTATTCCAGAGGATAACCTTATTGAAGTTAAAATAAAAAATATAAAAAATTTTTTAAATATTGATCCCAGCCAGTTAGATTTAAATGTTTTTGAACGTGCAAGTATTCAGTTAATTGGTCAAACTCAAACTAGTCTTTTTTTCAAAATAAGTCATAATCGACGCGATTTAAAAAGAGAAATTGATTTAATTGAAGAATACGGTCGATTTTTTGGATATGAAAATTTTACTGAACTTTATCCGATACCAGTTTCAAAATCGAATTTGAAAAAAAATAAAATGATTCCTTTTCTGAAAAATTTCATGTCCAATTATGGATATTCTGAAGTTGTGGCAAAATCTGCTTACGGTTGGGATACAATCAAGGACTCTTCGGTTATCATACAAAATCCTGTTAGCGAAGATTTTTATGTTTTACAAAATGAATTAATATCAAATTTAGTAGTTCAATTTGAGACAGCTTATAAATTAACAGGAAAAATATTAAATTTATATGAGATAGGTCGTGTTTTTAACAAATTCCAAGAAGTTGTAAATGAAACAGATAAACTTGCTGGAATTTTCCAATTAAAATTAAATATTCTCCATGATCAAAACGAATTAGAATGGTTAGAAGCAAAAGGATATTTAGAAAATATTTTAAATCTTTTTAATTATCCAAAAAAAGATATAATATTTGAAAATTGGCAGAATAAAGTTTATCCCACATATTTTAAAGATTTTCACAAAAAACGTTCTTGTGAAATTAAAGTAAATAGTAGGGTAATTGGAATATTTGGACAATTAGATCCTAAAAAAGAGAAAATTATAGGAACTAAAAATTCTACTTATCTTTTTGAATGTGACTTATCCTATTTTGAAACATGGCAAATAGAAACACAAGTAAAACCATATAAAGAATATTCAAAATATCCTTTAATTATTAAAGATTTTTCTATGTTTATAACAAAAGAAGTTTGTTTTTGGGCTTTAAAACAAGATCTGAAAAAGACATCTGAATTGGTAAAAGAGATAGAAATTTTTGATATTTATAGAACTGATTTTGATGATCCTAAAAAACAAAATTCCATAGCTATTGGAATGCGTATTGAATTTCAATCTATGACAAAAAGTTTACTTAATCAAGAAATTGAAAAAGAAGTTAAAAAAATTGAAGAAGTGTTAATATCTAGATATGATGTAACTTTTAAATAATGAAAGTTTTAGATTCCATTCAAAACAACTAAAATCAAAGAGAAATAATAAAAAACTTTCGATTCTAATTTTTAAAAAAGATAACTAATAAAAAAATGATTTTAATAAAAATGAATTTTAAAGGAAATTATTCATATATGTCGGACGATGATGAATATGATGATTTCGAAATGGACGAAGAAGAAAAAGGTCCTGCTCTTGAGATTTATGGTACTGATTTAACCCTATTAGCAAAACAAGGTCAATTGGAAGAATGTTTTGGTCGTGACAGAGAATTATTAGAACTTATGGAAATATTAGTTCGCAGACAAAAAAATAATCCTGTTTTAGTCGGAGATGCCGGAGTAGGAAAAACAGCCATTATTGAATTATTTGCTACAAAAATTGTTAATAATTTAGTTCCTTTTGTTTTGGAAGGCAGAACATTAATTAGTTTGGATTTAGCTAGAATTGTAGCAGGTTCACGTTATCGAGGTGAATTTGAACTTCGTTTTCAACGTGTGTTAGACGAAGTATTAGCCCAACCTCATATTATTATTTTTATTGACGAAATTCATAATATAGGTGGAACTGGCTCAGCAGAAGGATCTTTGGATGCTGCTAATATTTTAAAACCTGTTTTATCTAGAAGTGGATTTCAATGTATTGGAGCTACCACAACAAAAGAGTATCAAAAAATTGAAAAAGATGCTGCTTTAAATCGTCGTTTTCAACCAATAAGAGTAAAAGAACCCTCAGTTGAGGATACCATTTCTATTTTATATGGCTTAAGACCTGGATTAGAGGCATTTCATAATGTGGAAATTTTACCAGGTGCTTTACGTTTAGCAGCAGAACTTTCCGCTCGATATATTTATGATCGTTTTTTACCTGATAAAGCAATTGATTTAGTAGATCGTGCAGCTGCAAAAGAAGTTATTCGTTTGACAAATGTTACAGAGGGTTCTGTGATTTCAGCATTAGTTAATGCTAGTTTAAATAATATTGGATCATTAAGAATTGAAGCTTTTAGAAGAGGAGATATCGCTTCAGAATATATTTTTCAAGAAATTGAAAATGCATATCGAAACTTTTTACTTCGATGGATTGAAAGTCCTCTAATTATTCCAGAAGAACCACTTTCACTTTTATCACCTCTTTCTCAAGGTTTATTTGATAAAATGCGTATTTCTATTTTAAAACGTGTTGATGAACTATTATTTTCTTCAAATAAACCAAGATTTATGAGAGAAAAAATTCAAGTTATTCAAGATTTATCCCAAGCCAAAAACTTAGAAGTTTATAAAGAACTAAGTTTTACTATAAATCAAGGATATAGACCTCCAATTACTCTTTATCGCGTGGCTTTATTTGTTTATTCAGAATGGTTAGAAGCAGGAAAATCTCATTTATTACTTCCAAAAATTAAGGGAAAATATTTTAAGCAGTTAAAAAAGGTAATTCATAAATCAAGAATGTTTGAGCATGCTATTAAAATAAGAAAAAAACTTGTGAAGGATCCATTCTGTTATTCTCGTGAAAAAGACTTTTATCCAGGAGATATTGAATATTTTGAAGAAAGTTTTGAAATTTTAAGTGAATTAGAAGAAAAACGTATTTTAGTATTCAAAGAATTTTTAGTTGATTTAAAACCAATGCTTCGTAAAGGTATTATTGAAAGTTTAAAATATACTTCTGAAGTTGCATTAACGGATAAAGAATTATCAACTATTTATAATTTATTAGGATATTTTTCGACAGAAACAGGTCGTGAATTTCTTTCGAATACAGAAGATCCAGAATTAATTCGTAAAGCCAGAAGAATTGGAGATTTTAGTGGTTTGAAAAAACGTATTACCCAAAGAGAAATTCGTCAATTATTATCTGATATTACTGGAATTCCAATTCAATCAATTTCAAATGTTGAATCACAAAAATTAATTAATTTAGAAACTACTTTACATAAACGTGTAATAGGTCAAGACGAAGCTATTTCAGCTATTTCTAAAGCAATTCGTAGATCTCGTTTAGGAATTCAAAATCCAAATCGTCCGATTGCAAGTTTCTTATTTTGTGGACCAACAGGAGTAGGAAAAACAGAAGTGACAAAAGCTCTTGCTGTAAGTATGTTTGGATCAGAAGATGATATGATTCGATTTGATATGTCTGAATTTATGGAAAAATTTACAGTTTCGCGTTTAATTGGATCTCCTCCAGGTTATGTAGGATATGATGAGGGGGGTCAATTGACAGATTCTGTTCGTAGAAAACCTTATTCTGTAGTATTATTTGACGAAGTTGAAAAAGCCCATCCTGATATTTTAAATGTATTATTACAAATTTTAGAAGATGGACGATTAACAGATAGTCAAAAACGTTTAGTACCATTTGAAAATACAGTAATCATTATGACTTCAAATGCAGCAGCTGATGAAATTCAGCAAATTATTAAAAATAATCGAGTAAATTCAACAGAAATTATAAAAGAAACGGATTCTTCTCTTTCTTTAACTTATGAAGATGAATACTCTGGTGCCATTGAATTTTTACAATCTCCCATTACAGAAAATTTTTTTGTAGATATTAAAAAAGAATTACAAGTTGAATTCGAAAAATCTTTCCGTACTTTAAATGAGTATGAATTGCTAGAAAAAAACTTAAATAAAAAGAAAACACCAAAAGAGATTAATAAAGATTCTGAAAAACAGGTGTCTACAGATTTAAAAACAGCTGTTTTAGAAAGATTAAGTACAATGTTTTTACCAGAATTTTTAAATCGTTTAGATGATATTATTATTTTCCAACCTCTAAAACCAGAAGAGTTAAGAAAAATTTGTGATATTATGATTAAAGATGTAGCTGAACGTATCAAGGTAAAGCAACTTCATTTAATTGTAGATGAAAAAGTGAAAAACAAATTAACTCGTGAAGGCTATAATCCTTCGTTTGGAGCTCGTCCTTTAAGACGTTTAATCACAAAATATATTGAAGATCTTATTTCTGAAAATATTTTAAAAAATCCTAATCTAAGAAGAGCAAGAACAATTCGAATTAAATTAAATGATAATGATCAAGTAATAATTAAAGACGAAGAAATTCTTATTTAATTTTTCATTGACATAGAACAGATTATACAATTATAATCTGTTCTAATAATAATAAAAACATTTCGCCGTGATAGCTCAGTTGGTAGAGCAGTGGATTGAAGCTCCTCGTGTCGCCAGTTCAACTCTGGCTCTCGGCATTCTTTCAGTAAAGAAAAAACAAAGGGTTGTTTTTTCTTTTTTTTTATGTTATCTTTTCTTTATATTTGTTTTGTAAAAATATTCATATGATTTTTTTATTAAGAAATTTATTTTAGTATTTGTTTAGCGTCTTTAGTTCAGTTGGTAGAACGCAGGTCTCCAAAATCTGGTGTCGAGGGTTCGAGTCCTTCAAGGCGCGTATTTAATCAGGTGGTTTGAAAAATATGAAAAATATCGATAAACTATATAGGATCAATAGTTGAAAAAATTCTTATGGCAAAAAAAATTAAAGCATTTGTTAAATTAGCCTTGACTGCTGGAAAAGCTACACCAGCCCCTCCGGTAGGACCAGCTCTTGGACAGCATGGTGTGAATATTGCTGGTTTTTGTAAGGAATATAATGCGAAAACGCAAGATAAATTGGGTCTAGTAATTCCTGTTAAAATAACTATTTATGATGATCGTTCTTATTCTTTCATTTTAAAATCTCCTCCAGCTTCTGTTTTATTAGCTAAATTTGCCAATGCTTCAAAAGGAGCGGCTCAACCAAATCGTCAAAACGTAGGAACAGTCACGTTAGAGCAAGTAAAAGAAATTGCAATGACAAAAATGGCAGATTTAAATACAACAAGTATGGAAAAAGCTGTGTTGATTATTGCTGGAACAGCAAAAAGTATGGGTATTAAAATAGAAAAACCAATTTAAATTTTTAACAATTTAAAGAATTATGAAAAAATATTCAAAACGTATAACCTTTTTAAGAAATTTAATTACTGAAACCTCTTATTCTTTTGATCAAGGAATCTCTTTATTAAAAGAAGTTGGAAATGCTAAATTTTTAGAATCTGTCGAAGCACATGTCTCATTAAATATTGATCCCAAATATGCCAATCAACAATTAAGAACGAGTTTAGTTTTGCCCTATGGAACAGGAAAATCTTTAAAAATTGCTGTTTTAACTGATGCTGATTATGTAAATGAAGCATTAAAATTAGGAGCTACTAAAGCAGGTTCGGATGATTTAATTGAAGAAATAAATGCTGGAAAATTAGATTTTGATATTCTAATTACCACACCTCAATTAATGCCAAAATTGGCAAAATTAGGAAGAGTTTTAGGCCCAAAAGGTTTAATGCCATCTCCTAAATCAGGAACAGTAACTCAAAATATAAAAGAAGCGATTACTCAATTTAAACAAGGAAAATTAGAATATCGTGCAGATAAAACTGGTATTGTTCATCTAAGTTTTGGAAAAAATAATTTTTCAGAAGAACAATTAAAAGAAAATTTATTAGCTGTTTATAGCTCAATTGAAAAAAATAAACCTACTGGAGTAAAAGGAAAATATTTTAAGTCTTTTTATATTTGTACAACGATGAGTCCAGGAATTAAACTAGAAATAAATACATTTAAAAAATCTTCTTTAGGTTATTAAATAAATTTATGTTTTTATTGAAATAAGATAATTTTTTTGTTATATCATTCATATGAAGAAATTTAATTTTTGTAAAAAATCAAATTTTTTCTTTTTTATTTTTAATAAACTAACTTATTTTTATTTATGAACGAAAAATTAGATCTTATTCTTGAACAATTAAAAACTTTAACCCTTTTAGAAGCTGCAGAATTAGTAAAAGCTATTGAAGAAACGTTTGGTGTAGATACATCAGTAGCCACTCCAACAATGGGTGGTTTTGCTCCGGTAGCGGCTGCTCCAGTAGAAGCAGTTGAAGAAAAAACAGCTTTTGATATTCTTTTAACTGAAGTACCAGCAGATAAGAAAATTGCTATCTTAAAAATTGTTCGTAATGTTACAGGTTTAGGATTAAAAGAATCAAAAGAAATTGTAGATAATGTTCCAAAACTTTTAAAAGAAGGAGCAACTAAAGAAGAAGGTGAAACGATTAAAAAAGAATTAGAAACTGCAGGCGCAAAAGTTACGATTAAATAAGATCATGTTGATAATTAAGTCAAAAAAGACTTAATTATCCATTTTTTTTATTGAGGATATAATTCACCAACTTTTTTTTGTTTTTCTAGAGTATCAAAGTCAGGTTTGATTTGAACAAAAGTTTCCATTTTGCTTTCAATTGAAACTAAAACTTCATACATAATATCCAGAATATCTTCAACCAATACTATTTGTCCTAATTTGTCTGTAGGAACAACAGTACGAGTTGTTTGTGAAGCGTTTTTAAACATATCTTCAAGATATAACAACATAGCGACTATGTCTACAGAATCTGCTTCGTAATCAATTACTAAATTAGCTTCTAATTTAACTGAATCTTCTTCAATTTCATCTAATTGTTTTGTAATCACTTTTACAATTACACTAAATAATTGATCAAAAGTTAAAGATTTTAATTCCCAATTTGTTTTCCATCTTTTAAGAAAAGCCATAAATTTTCTTTTTTTTTCTTTATTAGCTTCATTTAATTCACTCTACTTTTTTAAATAATTTTTACTATTAATAAACTAACAATAAAAATTTTATATTGCAATAAATAAAGTGTTGATTTTTATCAAATTTTTTCTTTTTGTAGATTATTATATTATTGTGCTTGACTATTAATTTAGCTTTCTCTATAATCATAGAACTTATGAACGGGATGTAACGCAGTTTGGTAGCGTGTCTGCTTTGGGAGCAGAAAGTCGCAGGTTCAAATCCTGCCATCCCGAATTGCAAAAAAAGTGTATTTAGAATTTAATATAAAGATCATTAAAGTTAAATAAAAATAGAGTTCTAATTAAATACCCCCAAGGGAATTCGAATCCCTGTTACCTCCGTGAAAGGGAAGTGTCCTAGGCCACTAGACGATGGGGGCTTTTGTTTTATTTTATGTATATATTATATTAGATAAAAAAAAAATGTCAAGTTTTTTAATTTAAAATTTAATTCTTTTTTTTGTTTAAAAGTGGTATACCTATTTTATATTTCTAAATATAGAAATGAATCTATAAATGTGTACAGAATTATTTTTAGCTCTTTTTTATTTTTTAACTCTTTTTATAGTAAACTTTTTTCTTTTGAAATTATTAATAAGTTATAAAACAAATATACTTTTTTTATTAAAACTAAAAAATATTTTAAATTCTTTTGATAAAAAAAAATTAAAAGGAATTTCTATGTTTTATTTTTATTCTAAAAATGAATTTAAAAATAAAAGTCTCTTAACCAGATTTTCTTCTTTTTCTAAGAGTAAAGATATGTTGATTTTAGGAAGTACTTATCGATATCTTTCAAAAAATTTATCAAGAAAAAATAATGATTTTGTTTCATTAAGTTATTATTTAAAATTATTAGAAGTTCAATTTTTACCCTTTTTTATTTTTTAGATGGGTTACCTGGGAATCGAACCCAGAACTTATCAGTTAAAAGCCGAGTACTCTACCATTGAGTTAGTAACCCTATTCTTGTGATCTACTTATAAATATACAATATAATATAGAAAATTACTAATCTTACAAAAGATAGTTAAGAGTGTATTAAACGATGAAAAATTGAAAAGTATTTTCTATTTATGAATTTAAACGCTATTAGTCAAATCTTAACTGTGTTTATTATTGTTTCTATGGGTCCAGCTTGTATCGCTTATTTAGCTTATAAAAAAGCATTATAATTAGAATTAATCATTTTAAAGATTAGATTTTGGACGATTATAATAAGTCATCAAAGATTTAAAAAATAGAATATTTTCCATTTTAAAATTCGAGAATTAAGAAAAGAATAAAAATTTTCATTTCAATTAAATAAAAAAAACATGGCTTTACCTTGGTATCGTGTTCATACAGTTGTATTGAATGATCCTGGACGTTTAATTGCAGTACATTTAATGCATACTTCATTAGTTTCAGGATGGGCTGGTTCTATGGCTTTATATGAGTTAGCAATTTTTGATCCTTCAGATCCTGTTTTAAATCCAATGTGGAGACAAGGGATGTTTGTTATGCCTTTTATGGCTCGTTTAGGAATAACAGAATCATGGGGAGGATGGACAATTACAGGTGAAAGTTCAACAACACCTGGTATTTGGAGTTTTGAAGGAGTAGCACTAACACATATTATTCTTTCTGGTTTATTATTTTTAGCTGCTATTTGGCATTGGGTTTATTGGGATTTAGATTTATTTCAAGATCCACGTACAGGAGAACCAGCTTTAGATTTACCAAAAATTTTTGGAATTCACCTTCTTCTATCAGGATTTTTATGTTTTGGTTTTGGTGCTTTTCATGTAACAGGTTTATTTGGACCAGGAATTTGGGTTTCTGATGCTTTTGGATTAACAGGAAGAGTACAACCTGTAGCTCCTTCTTGGGGTCCAGAAGGATTTAATCCTTTTAACCCAGGTGGAGTAGCTGCACATCATATTGCAGCTGGTACTTTAGGGATTATTGCAGGAGCTTTCCATTTAACAGTAAGACCTCCACAACGTTTATATCGAGCATTAAGAATGGGAAATATTGAAACGGTTCTTTCAAGTAGTATTTCTGCAGTTTTCTTTGCTGCGTTTGTTACTTCTGGAACAATGTGGTACGGTTCAGCTACAACACCTATTGAATTATTTGGTCCCACTCGTTATCAATGGGATAGTGGATATTTCCAACAAGAAATTGAAAGAAAAGTAGAAACAGCAATTGCTCAAGGAACATCAGAAACAGAAGCTTGGTCTCAAATTCCAGATAAACTTGCTTTTTATGATTATATTGGAAACAATCCAGCTAAAGGGGGTCTTTTCCGCTCAGGTCCAATGAATAAAGGAGATGGTATTGCAGAAGCGTGGTTAGGTCATCCAATTTTCCGCGATCGTGAAGGAAGAGAACTTACTGTACGTCGTATGCCTGCCTTCTTTGAAACTTTCCCTGTTATTTTAGTAGATAAAGATGGAATTATTCGTGCAGATATTCCATTCCGAAGAGCAGAGTCAAAATATAGTATTGAACAAGTTGGAGTAAATGTTAGTTTTTATGGTGGGAAATTAAATGGTCAAACATTTAAAGATGCACCAACAGTTAAAAAATTTGCAAGAAAAGCTCAATTAGGAGAAGTTTTTGAATTTGATCGTACAAGTTTAGAATCTGATGGTGTATTTAGAAGTAGCCCAAGAGGTTGGTATACTTTTGGTCATGCTAATTTTGCTTTATTATTCTTCTTTGGTCATTTATGGCATGGAGCTCGTACTATCTTTAGAGATGTATTTACTGGTATTGGTCCAGAAGTTACTGAACAAGTAGAATTTGGTGCTTTTAGAAAAATTGGAGACAGAACAACTCCTCGTAAAGGTAGTGTTTAATTATTTCAAAACAAATTAAATTTGGTAAAGAAAACAAATATTTTTTTTACCAAATTTTTTATTTATTTTACGTTTATTTTCAAAAAACTTAAATATGGAAGCTTTAGTTTATACTTTTTTATTAATCGGTACATTAATGGTCTTATTTTTTGCGGCATTTTTCCGTGAAAGTCCAAAAATTATTAGAACATAACTTAATTGGATTTCTTAATCTTATTAATTTGTATTTGTTAGCAATTAATCATCATCTTCTTCAAAAGGGTCGATTAGGGTTTCTGATCCTGGTCCAAAAGAACTGTAAATCGTTAATAAAGTTACTCCTATTGCTAAAGAAGCGATTCCAAAAGCAATAAATGCAGTGTCTAAATTCATACTATAGTTTTATTAATCTTTTTTAAAGAACACAAAATTTTATTCTTTTTTATTACTATTTATTTTATTACAGTTACAATTTTTATGGCATTAAAAACTCGTTTAGGCGAAATTCTTAAACCTTTAAATATAGAATATGGCAAAGTAGCACCTAGTTGGGGTACAACACCTATTATGGGTATTTTTATGGGCTTCTTTTTAGTTTTTTTACTAATTATTCTTCAAATTTATAATTCTTCATTAATTTTAGAAAATGTAGATGTTGATTGGAGCGCCCTTGAAAGTTAATTTTTAACATGAATTTTTTCTGTTTTATAATGAAACAAATGGAAGTCCAATGGACTTCCATTTGTTTCATTATTTAGTCGAAATTTTAATTATTTTCAATCTAAAGTAACAAGTTCAGTAATTGAAAAATTGTTTGTATTTGTTCCACTATAATTAACTGATTCAAATCGAACAACAACTGGATAACGAATAATTGTTGATTTTTCAACACTGATTACTACTCCAACTTTATTAAACCAATAAGATTCTTTTCTTAACACACGTACTTTACTTCCTTTTGTTACCATAAAATTTATAAATATTTAACTTTTGTTTCTTTTAATTTATTATTCTAGTTTAAATTTCCCAAATCTGTTCGAAAAAGCTTTTTTTTTATGAAAATTTAAATTAATATTATATAAAAAATAAAAATTAATATTTTATTAATTATAAATTAAGATAATTACATTATTCAATAATTTCTGAAATGAACATATATATATATAAGTAGAGATATTCAAACCAAATTTTAGACACTTAAAATAGAAAATAGACTCATTTCCATTATTTGTTATTCTTATTAAAAAATTAAAAAAACGATTATGAAAAATTATTTATTTTTACTCTCTAAAGACTTAGAAAACAATTTGATTTTATCATTGTTTCAAAGCAATTTCGTAACACTTTTTATTCTGAGTTTATTTCTTTTTATTTTTTTATTTGGAGAAAAATTAGTTTTCCTTTTTGAAAAAACATGGAATAATCTTTATGATCGAATTTATGATCCAGCTGATTCTAATGATCCATTTTCAGATTTTGTTAGTCTTGATCAAAATGTTGTTCAAGTTATCACAGATACTAAAATTAAATTTGAAGATGTTGCTGGAAATGAAGAAGCAAAAGAAGAATTAAAAGAAGTTGTGAAATTCTTAAAAGAACCAGAAACATTTTCTAAATTAGGTGCTGGTGTTCCAAAAGGTGTTTTACTTGGTGGTCCTCCAGGTACAGGGAAAACTTTATTAGCAAAAGCAATTGCGGGAGAAGCAGGAGTTCCATTTTTAAAAGTTTCAGGATCTCAATTTGTAGAATTATTAGTTGGTGTTGGTGCTTCACGAGTTCGTGAATTGTTTGAGAAAGCTCGTTCCTTAAAACCTTCTATTATTTTTATTGATGAAATTGATTCTATTGCACGTGCTCGTTCGGGAAATAATAGTATGGGCGGTGGAAATGATGAAAGAGAACAAACTTTAAATCAAATTTTAACTGAAATGGATGGTTTCGAAGTTGATAGTGGAATTGTTGTTATTGCAGCAAGTAATAGAATTGATATTTTGGATCCAGCGATTAAGCGTGCGGGTCGATTTGATCGTCAAATCACGATTAATAATCCAAATTTAAAAGAAAGATTATCGATTTTAAAAGTCCATGCACGTGGTAAAAAGTTAGACAAATCTGTCTCTCTTGCTCAAATAGCTCAACGTACAATAGGTTTTTCTGGAGCTGATTTAGCAAACGTTTTAAATGAAGCAGCTATTTTGGCTACAAGATTGAAAAAAGAAACGATTTTAATGCAAGAAATCAATACTAGTATTGATCGTATTGTGATCGGTTTAGAGGGAAAACAATTAAGTCGTGTTAAAGCTCGTCAATTAACAGGTTTTCATGAAATGGGACATGCTTTTGTAGGTAGCTTAATAAATGAAAATGATGGAATTGAAAAATTAACGCTAGTACCTAGAGGAAGAACTCAGGGAACTACATGGACAATACCTTCGGCTAGTCAATATAACTCTAGAAATCTTTTTATTAATCAAGTTTTAATCGCAATTAGTGGTCGTGCTGCAGAAGAAATTGTCGGAGGTATTGCAGAATGTACAGTAGGATCTCAACAAGATTTAGCACAAATGACAAGAAATGTTCGCGTAATGATTTTACGCTATGCTATGGCAAGACTTCAAGAATTAAAACAACAAGCTCAACAAAGAAATTTATTTTTCTTAGGAAGTGATGTCAAACAAGAATTAAATAATATTATTGATAATTTTACTACTAATTTTATGGATATTACTTATCAAGAAGTTATTTCTTTTTTAGAAGTAATTCGTCCAGGAGGAGAACGTTTAGTAGATGAATTAATGGTTTCTGAAGAATTAACAGGAAAAGATTTACGTGCTTTAGCTAAAGAATATTTATCAAATTTAACATCTCTTGAAATTCTTTATAATACACGTCAATCTTCTTTATTTGATTTAATGTCTCCTGATTTGCAAAAATCCATTACTGAAGTTGAAAAAGAATCAGAAACTAATTCGTTAATTTATAAATAAATTAAAAAAAGAAAGAATAGAGCGATATACAATCTCTATTCTTTTTATTTTAAAAACTAGGGAAAGTTAATGGATCAGGATATACAAAATTAATAAAAAAGATAAATCCAGAAGTAATTGATAACCAAAGAGTCATTAATACTGGTGCTGTTGAAAGATATTTTAAAAAGTCGTTCATATTTTTTTAAAAAATAAATAAGATTGGGTTGATTTTTCAAATTTTTATAAGTGTTAACGAGGAGAAACAGTAATATCATCATCTGAAGCTAAAAGATCTCCAGTAGTAAATTCCTTCCATGCTTCAATTGGCCATAAAAAACCAGAATTCATAATTGCAAAAGCTACAGGAACATTAATAATAATTTCATTCTCAAATGCATTTTCTGTTGTACTTGCATAACGAACATATTTTCTTCCTACCCATCCAATCCATCCTGTGATGTAAAGAAATAATATTCCAGGAATTACAAATTCATTCGCATGATCCCATTGTCCAGTAGCAATAATACGAGGTAATCCTTCTTTTCCACAAAGAAGGTTAGAATTTCCGTATCTTTCAAAACGAACTTTTGTTGAGTCAATTTCTTTTAATAAAAATTTAGCTTCATTACTTTCTGGGGTATAAAGTTTTACTCGATTTTCAAGTTTTTTAACTGAAGTAGCTAAACGTTTTTTAAAAGCGGGTGATTCTTTACAAGGTTTTAAAACACTAAAATCAGCCTTAGCTACTTGAATATCTGTTTGAAAAAGACTTACTGAAAGAAAAACAAACGAAAATATTTTAAACAGAAAAGATTGGAAATTAAATTTCATGAAATTTCAATATAAGTAATAATATATTTTATTATAGCTAGTAGACGAAGACTATTATAGTAAAAATAATTTTATATCAACGAAAAACCGGGATTGACGGGGCTCGAACCCGCAACTTCCGCCGTGACAGGGCGGTGCTCTAACCAATTGAACTACAACCCCAAGGAGAGAGAGGGATTTGAACCCTCGGTATAATATAATTATACAATAGATTAGCAATCTAACGCGATAGACCACTCTGCCATCTCTCCAATTCAAATTTAAGTAAATTTTTAAATTGAATCAATCTAGAAGAAGATGACTCCGGTTGGATTTGAACCTACGACCTAGGGCTTATGAGTCCCCCACTCTAACCAGCTGAGCTACAGAGCCTATTCTCTATACACAAAATTATATACTAGAACATTAAAAAATGTAAGATAGTTTTTATAGTTTTCTATCTTACATCATTTATTATTAAAATAATCCTAAAGTAATAGCTTTATCAATAGGCATCGTTGCTCCTACTCCTAACCAAAAAGCAAAAAGAGTTCCTATAAAGAAAACAGTCATTGCAACTGGACGACGGAAAGGATTTTGGAATTTGTTAACATTTTCAAAGAATGGAACAGTTAATAAACCAGCAGGAACAGCTGCCATTGATAATACTCCTAATAATTTATTAGGTAAAACACGTAATAAGTTAAACGTAGGGAAGAAGTACCATTCTGGTAAAATTTCAAGAGGTGTAGCAAAAGGATTTGCTGGTTCACCAAATGGTGATGGTTCTAAAACAGCTAGACCAATAACACATGCAAAGGTACCAAAAATACAAACAGGGAAAATATAAAGAAGATCATTTGGCCAAGCTGGTTCTCCATAATAGTTATGTCCCATACCTTTAGCTAATTTTGCTCTTAATTTTGGATCAGACAAATTCGGTTTTTTAATAACTGACATAATAAAAAATTTTTAAATTAATTTAGATTGAAATGAAGTAAAACTAGTGTGAAAATAATAATATTTATAAAGGACCAGAAATTCCTTGCTTTCTGATCATTAAAAAATGAGCTAACATTAAGACAGCAGTTATTAAAGGTAAAACAAATGTGTGTAAACTATAAAAACGTGTTAGCGTTCCTTGTCCAACACTTGCTCCTCCTCTTAATAATTCTACTAATGTTGTTCCTACAACTGGAATAGCGTCAGGTACACCTGTTACAATTTTACATGCCCAATAACCTACTTGATCCCATGGTAAAGAATAACCTGTAACTCCAAAAGAAACAGTTACTGATGCTAAAATTACTCCTGTTACCCAAGTTAATTCACGAGGTTTTTTGAATCCACCTGTTAAATATACTCTAAAGACATGTAAAATCATCATTAAAACCATCATGCTAGCAGACCAACGATGAATTGAACGAATCAACCATCCGAAATTTACTTGTGTCATTAAAAATTCAATTGAAGCAAAAGCGTCCGCAACAGAAGGTCGATAATAAAAAGTCATAGCAAATCCAGTTGCAACTTGTACTAAGAAAAGGGTAAAAACAATCCCACCAAAGCAATAAAAAATATTAACATGTGGAGGAACATATTTACTTGAAATATCATCGGCAATGGATTGGATTTCAAGACGTTCTTCAAACCAATTATAGATTTTTCCCATTATTATTTTTAATTCACTAGTTTATTCACACTTAGGCACAAAATAAATTACTAAAAAAATCAATTATACGTTACTAGGATTACGCGATGTATCACTTGATAATAAACCAAAAACAGCAATAGTAATAAAAAAGAATGCAGTTGTATATACAAGTAGTTTTAATGCTAACATGAAGTTTAAATAAATAATTAATAATTTTTAATGAAAAAGAATAAAAATGATAGTTAGATATTATTATAATTAATTTTAATAAAAAAAAGTTAAAAAATACAACTTTTGATTAAATATTTTCTACCAAGCGTCGAATAATTTCTCTCTGTCTAATAAGCGTCCAACAAAAAGAAAGACTGATAAAAATTAATAAAACTTGACTAAATAATAAAATTGGATCTAATCTCCAACCATGAATAACGATAATAGAACTATAAACAATTCCTAAAGTTGTAATAAAAATATCCCAATCTGTAGCTAAATTAGGATTGATAAATCGCAATGCATAAAGGCCAAGCATAACAACAGCAAAAATCCCTCCAATAAGGAGGGCTGGTTCAACAATTATATTAATCACTTTTAAACCTCTACACGAGCTAGCGGATCTAATCGGCTTACAGTAATTAAGGCAATAGTAATGGGAATAATAATAAGAATAGTTCCTGCAAATAAGCTTCCTAAAAAATTTGCTAATGATGCTGTCATAATTTTTGCTTTATATGTTGTAAATAGATAATTTAATTTGTAAATGATTGATTTTCAGAAGAAAATTCATTTTCTGGAGTTAAAAATAACATACAATGACATTCCTTTCTTTCTCTCATTGGCACACAAGGACAATTCCAATATGCTAAACTAATTTCATCTTCTTTATTATCATAGTATCGACATGGACATAAGGGTGCTCCAAATAATTCTTTATTTTTTGCTAGTCCTTGAATTACTGAATCGGTAACTTCAAATTCGATACAAAAAAAAGTATCAGTGGATTTTGCATAGCTTTCAGCAAATTGTTTCATGGAATCAATGATTTTCGAATTAATATTCATACTGTTAATAAAAATTTACTTTTATTCTTTTATTTTTAGCTGGTGTATATATTGACTTTTTAATCAATTTATATAATTATGAATATTAATTGAAAGTTATAAAACTAAACTATAATAAAATACATAATTTAATAAAAGAGGTAATACATGATTGCTCCTTATTTACCATCTATCCTTGTACCAATTATTGGAATATTTTTACCAGGAATTGCCATGGCTGCATTATTTATTTATATTGAGAAAGAAAGTGTTGAGTAATTTTAACTCATCACTTTTTTTCTTCTAATACTCTCTTCTTATAGTGAAGATCCAAGGCCAGAATATGAACCATAAATGAAGACACTTAAGATAGTAAGAACTCCAAGTCCACCTACTAATGCAATTACCCAAAGAGGGATACGTCTATTTGTATCTGCCATAAAATTTTTATGTTGTTAAAAATAAAAAGATTTTGTTATTGTCTAATTAAAGAAATAACTTGAAAATAAAACTGCTAAAACAAAAATTAATAATAATCCCCAATAAAGAGATGTTCTATTTAATTCAACAGCTTGAACATTTGGATTTGGACCTGTCATAAAAATACTCCTTCCTTTATCTTTATCGTTGAATAAATTGCATTGATGTAATAGAACCTAGAAAAAAAATAGTTGGAACAGCTAAAGCATGAATAGCTAGCCAACGGAATGTAAAAATTGGATAAGCAACAGATCGATTAAAATTTCTATTCATATAAATGGTATGTTAAGTAACTTTTATAAGGATTTTTAGTTTTTTATTTTAAATCTTCTAATTCTTGATTGGCATTAAAACGTTCATTAGCTAGTGGAACTTGTTGACGATCTTGAGTAAAATACTCATCAGGTCTTGGTGTTCCAAATACATCATAAGCTAATCCTGTACTTATAAATAACCATCCAGAAAGGAAAAGAGTTGGAATTGTAATACTATGAATAATCCAATAACGAATACTTGTTAAAATATCAGTAAAAGGACGTTCTCCTGTAGATCCACCAGACATGTTTTTACTAAAAAGTAGTAAAAATTCTTCTTTTGTCACTCCTTATTTTTTACTATTTCTATTATAACAAATTTATATTTTTTTTTATTATAACCTAAAAAGCGGGTAGACAGAATCGAACTGTCATAATCAGCTTGGAAGGCTGAAGTTTTACCACTAAACTATACCCGCTGTATAATATACTACTAAAAAAAAAAGAAAAAACAAATTTTTTAGTAGAAAAACTATATAATTAAATTTTCTAAAGGAACATTTAAAAAGGTGGATAATTTGATTGCTTTTTTTTCTGTCTCTATAGGATTTAATAAAAATTGAGCAGGAAATAAAGGAATTTCCCTTTTATCTTTTAAAACTAAAAGAATATTACAACGTGGATTTAACCCTTGTTTTATTAAAAATTTTATATTTTTAATATTTTTAAATTCGTAAGATAAAAAGATTCGTCGATTTTTTCCTGGAAACCCGAGTCTTACAATTCGAACGATTTCTTCTATTTTGGAGAATTCATTATACCCACTTCCAATGTTCCAAATAATAGTTAAAAAACTATAAATTGCTAGTCCTAAAGCTCCTGTTCCATAAAATAACATTACAATTCCTTGTGGGACAAATTTGATTTCACTTGTATCTGTAATTATTAGTAGGTTTCTATTTAAATAACTGGATAAACCAGCTAAAAAAAATCCAAAACCTGCAAAAAGCAAAATCAACATGATGGAGAAACTACGTAAATTACGTGCTCCTGTAATGTCTTCTTTTATAACCTCGTCTTGCATAAATTTTTATCTTTATCTCTGTTGTAACAATTAAATTAATTTAATTGTTTTTAAACTTACATATAACGCTGTAATTAAACCAAACATTAAACCACATAAAAGTAAATAATTTAAAATAAGAGTCATTTTTCTTTTTTATAAAATTGATTAGTATTATTATACTTTTTTCTTTATCAAATTTTAATTCATTTGATTCTAAAATTTTTCCTATATACATATATATAATAAAATTTCTTAAAATCAAAAATATTTTTTCAAGTTGAACAAATTGTACTATAATATTAAAAGAAAAGTTTTTAATAATATAAATAGAAATATGATAGTTAATAAAGCACCAGAAACTTCAAGCTTTGATGTTGTTTCGCCTTATCAAGGAGACCCTTTTGTAGGACATCTTTCGACACCAATAACTACTTCTAATCTTACAAAAGCGTATTTAGGATTATTACCTGCTTATAAATCAGGATTATCACCTTTATTACGAGGAATCAATATTGGTTTTGTTCATGGTTATTTTTTACTTGGACCTTTTGTTAAGTTAGGACCTTTACGAGATAGTCAAGTAGCAAATTTTGTAGGATTTGTTTCTACACTTAGTTTAATCATTATTTTAACAACATGTTTATTAATCTATGGATATGTTACTTTTTCAGAATCAAAAAAAGAAAATATTACTTTTATTGATTTTTTAAGCTCTACTGGATGGCGCCAGTTTACATCTGGTTTTATTGTCGGTGGTTTTGGTGGAAGTAGTATTGCTTATATTTTATTAAAATTCATAAATTAATATTTATTTGAAAGTAAAAAATAAATATTTTATTGTAAAAAATTCTTTTGTAGTATAGCAAAGATACAAATAAAAAAATCATTATTGATTTTTTATTGAATTTTTGTTAACAGTGATGTGAGGTTATTTAATTTTTAAAGAAAAATATTATGGTTGATTATAACGTAAGATTAATACATGAAGCCGATAAATTAGATGTGACAATCAAATGTCCAAGTGATAAATTTATTTTAGAAGGAGCAGAAGAAAACAATATTGAATTACCATATTCTTGTCGTGCTGGTTCTTGCTCTACGTGTTTAGGAAAAGTAACCTCAGGAACAGTTGATCAAGCTGATCAAACTTTTTTAGATGAGGATCAAATAGCTAGTGGTTTTGTTTTAACATGTGTTGCATATCCTACTTCTGATTGTACAATTTTAACACACGAAGAAGAAAATTTATATTAATCTTTATTCTGATTAAAAAAGCAAGAAAAATGCATAATTATTCATTTTTCTTGCTTTTTTTATTCTTTATGTATTTAAATTTTCTAAAATTTTTAAAGAACAAGAAACACCAGAAGGTAATTCTGTTTTTAAAAGTAAATCTAAAACCGAAGGTGAATTTGTTGTAATATCCATAAAACATTTTGATAAACGTACTTCAAAATGTTCACGCGAATCTTTATTTACATGAGGTGAGCGAAGAACACAAAATTTTTTAATTCTTGTAGGCAAAGAAACAATCCCTGTCACTGTACATTCCGAATTTAGTAAACTGTTGCGAAGATCTTGAGAAGCTAGATTAATAAGTTCATTATCAAATGCTTTTAAAAGAATTCTAAATTTCATATTCAAAATTATTTTTATTCAATAATTTTAGTTACAAGTCCAGAACCAACTGTTCTCCCTCCTTCACGAATTGCTAATCTCATTCCATTTTCAATAGCAATTGGCGCAATTAATTCAATACGCATACTTACATTATCTCCTGGCATTACCATTTCGATTGTTTCACCTTCTGATGAAAACTCAGCAATTTGACCTGTTACATCAGTTGTTCTTACATAAAATTGTGGTCTATAGCCTTTAAAAATAGCAGTATGACGACCACCTTCATCTTTTGTTAAAATATAAACTTCAGCATCAAATTTAGTATGAGGATTAATTGATCCTGGTTTTGATAAAACCATTCCACGTGCTACATCAGTTTTTTGTACACCTCTTAGTAAAACACCAATATTATCTCCAGCCATACCTTTATCTAAAGTTTTTTGGAACATTTCTAATCCTGTTACAGTAACATTTCGTGTTGGTGCAAGTCCTACTAATTCAACAGTATCCCCAACTAATACTAATCCACGTTCAATTCTTCCTGTTGATACAGTTCCACGTCCAGTAATTGAAAAGACATCTTCAATTGCCATTAAGAATGGTTTATCCATTTCTCGTTCAGGTGTTGGAATATAATCATCTACAGCTTGCATTAAATCAAATATTTTATCAACCCATTTATCTTCACCTTTTTTAATTTTTGGATTACTCACTACAGCATCTAAAGCTAATAAAGCTGATCCAGAAACAAAAGGAATTTGATCACCTGGATAATCATAGCTTTGTAATAAATCTCGTAATTCTAATTCAACTAATTCGATTAACTCTAAATCATCTACTTGATCTGCTTTATTTAAAAAGACTACTAAACGTTTTACACCAACTTGACGTGCTAATAAAATATGTTCACGTGTTTGAGGCATAGCTCCATCTGTAGCTGAAACAACTAAAATAGCTCCATCCATTTGCGCAGCACCTGTAATCATATTTTTTACATAATCAGCATGTCCAGGACAATCTACATGGGCATAATGTCTAACGTTCGTTTCATATTCAACATGAGCTGTATTAATTGTAATCCCACGTGCTTTTTCTTCTGGAGCAGCATCAATTTCATCATAACGTTTTAACGTTGCATTTCCTATTGTTGATAAGGTAGCTGTAATTGCTGCTGTTAATGTTGTTTTCCCATGGTCAACGTGTCCAATTGTTCCAATATTAATATGTGGTTTTGTACGTTCAAATTTATCTCTTGCCATTTTTTCTTTTATCTTGTTACGTTTTATTCATAGAGAAAGATTCCTTTTCTACTTTTGGCGTTTTTGAATTTTTATCGGAATTGAGCAAATGCTTTATTTGCTTCTGCCATTTTATGTGTTTCTTCTTTTTTTTTGATAGCATTTCCTAATCCTTTGGCAGCTTCCAATAACTCATTGGCTAGTTTTAAATACATTCCTTTTCCAGTACGTTTTTTTGAAAATTCTACAATCCAACGTACAGCAATATTCGTAGCTCGATATTTATTCAATAAAGTAGGAACTTGATATGTTGCCCCTCCTACTCTTTTTGCTTTTAATTGTACTCGAGGACTAATATTACGAATTGCTTTTTCTAAAATTAAAATTGGATTTTGATTTGTTCTAAGTTCAATTAATGCAAAAGCTTTATACACAATACGTCTTGCAAGACGTTTTTTACCACTTTTTAAAATTCGATTTATTAATAAACTCACTAAAAGATTATCATATTTAAAATCTTTTTCTGGAAAACGTTTTTGAGTAGAGATTCGACGTGACATATATTGATCCTATTTTTTCTTTGTTATTGTTTTTACTGTTCCTTTTGCTGCCCCTACGACACCTGGAACAGGTCGGCGCGCTCCATATTTTGAGCGTCCTTGTTTTCTATCTTTTACACCAGTAGAGTCTAAAGCTCCACGAATAATTTTATAACGTACTCCTGGAAGATCTTTTACACGTCCTCCACGTATTAAAACAATAGAATGTTCTTGTAGACTATGTCCTTCTCCTGGAATATAAGCTGTAATTTCAAATCCACTTGTTAGTTTTACACGAGCTACTTTTCGAATCGCAGAATTGGGTTTTTTTGGAGTTGTTGTATAAACTCTAGTGCAAATTCCTCTTCGTTGAGGACATCCATTTAATGCAGGACTTTTTGTAGAGAAACTTAGTTTTTTTCTATTTAATCGTACCAATTGTTGAATAGTAGGCATAAATTTATTCTGTTTTTTCTGTTAAAGTTTTTAAATTATATTTTCGTTGAAATTTCTCTACCCTTCCTTCTGTATCGATAATTTTTTGTGATCCGGTATAAAAAGGATGATTTCCTGACCAAATATCAACATATAATTCTTTTTTCGTGGTCCCTACTTCTAAAATTAATTTCCCATCACAAAATACTTTCGTATTATGCCATTCTGGATGTAATGATTTTTTTGCCATAATTTATCTATTTATAAATAAAAAAAATGTTAACGTTTTGAATATTGAGAAGCTTTTCTTGCTTTTTTTAAACCATATTTACGTCTTTCTTTAATTCTTGAATCTCGACGTAAAAACAACTCTTGACCTAAAATTTTACGATATTCGTTATTAATTTGACATATTGATTTAGCAATCGCTAAACGAATAGCTTCCATTTGAGAACTAATTCCTCCACCTTTAACACTAATAGAAAGATCATATTTAGTACTTAAATTCACCAAAGATAATGGATTTTTAATTTTTTCTCTTTCTTCTAAGACTCCAGCAAAAAAATCCTCAAAAGTTTTTTCGTTTATCTTAATAATTCCTGATCCGTCTTTTAAATAAACTTTAGCCACTGATGTTTTTCTTTTTCCTAAACCTGTATATAAATATTCATTCATCGTCATTTTATCAGTTATTGTTGATTTGATTTATACATCAATTTTTATCCAATTGTTTTCATTAACATCGTTTAATGAAATTGTTTTTGAAATTCCGTCTTTCGTTTTTTTATATTTAATATCGTTATTAGAATAAATAAAAAGACGGCGATAATATTCTCTGCCTAAAACTCCTTTTGGTAACATCCCCCAAATAGCTTTTTCTAAAATTCGCGAAGGAATTCTATTTTTTAATTGTTTAAAATTTTCAATTTTTAAACTTCCTGGACGTTGTGAATTTCGATAATATAATTTTTGTAATTCTTTTTTTCCACTAACTTCAATTTTTTCAGCATTTAAAATAACAACAAAATTTCCTTGATCTACTCCAGGAGTAAAAAAACTTGTTTCTTTTCCTCGTAAAAGTTTACTTGTTTCTGTTGCTAATCGTCCTAATGTTTTTCCTGTAGCATCTATCACAAACCATTTTGGAACATGATATTCTTTTTTAGGAAATATTGTTTTCATATTTTTTCTATTTTATTTTTGAAATAAATTCTATTTATAAAAATTTTTAGCCAATTCTGATGAAACTGTTAAAAAAGAATCATCTATTAAAAAAGGATAAAATAAATTCATTAAAATCTTTAAACTTTCTTGAATACTTCTTTTAGGTGTAATACTACCATTTGTTAAAATTTCTAAATATAAGGATTCTTTGATATTTCCTTCAGTATCATGAATGAGTTTAATTTTATAGTTCACTTTTTTAATGGGCATAAAAATTGCATCAATCATTAATGTTGAAGGTTTCGTTGGTAAAAATTTATCTTCAATCGATTGTTTTTCGTTTTGTTCGATTAAACGATAACCTTTTCCATTTTCAATATCAATCTCCATATATAATTCAGAATCGTCAATAAGAGTACAAATATATTGATTTGGATTCAGAATTTTAACAGAATCTTTTGGTAAATGAAACATTCCTGCTGTAATAATTAAAGGCCCTCGTACATTTAGATAGCCTTTTAATTTTAATGTTTGCTCTTGTTCTTTAAAAAAAAAAGAACTTTTAAATACCAATTCTTTTAAATTTAATAATACTTCTAAAATATCTTCTCTTAACCCTTCGATAATAGCAAATTCATGTTTTAAATTATTTATTCTTAGACCTGTAATTGCAAAACCACTTAAATCTGATAATAAAGTTCGTCTTAATGCATTTCCTAATGTTATTCCTTGTCCAATTTCAAGGGGCTCAATCAAAAAAGAACCATAATGATTTTGATCAGTGTCAATATAACTTTCAATAGAGGTCAATTTGTTCATAAATTATTCTTTATTTATAATCTACGTTTTTTCGGAGGACGACATCCATTATGTGGAACAGATGTTTTATCTTCAATAGATACGATAGATAAGCCTGCAGATTTTAAAGCTCGAATAGATGTTTCACGTCCATTTCCTCTTCCTTTAATAACAACTTCTATTTTTTCCATTCCTAAATCAATAGCTTTTAACGCTGCATTTCTTGTTGCTGTCTGAGCAGCAAAAGGTGTATTTTTTCGACTTCCTTTAAATCCAGAAGTTCCAGAAGAAGCCCAGCAAAGAGTATTACCTAAAATATCACAAATAGTAATAATTGTATTATTAAACGTAGTTTTAATATTAGCAATCCCAACAGTAACTACTTTCTTTTGTTTCTTTTTTTGTTTTGACATATTATTTCTTTATTTTTTACGTATAAAAAGACCTTGTTTACGAGAAGTTCTACTATTGGTACGTGTTCTTTGACCTCGTACAGGTAACCCTTTTAAATGTCTTCTTCCTCTTACAGAATTAATATCAATCAGTCTTTTAATATTTAAACTGATTAATCGTTTTAAATCTCCTTCTAATTTAAACTCATCTGTCTCTAATGTATCACGTAAAGCTGATATATTTAATTCAGTTAAATCAGAAACTTTCACATTTGGATCAATTTCTACTTTTTTTAAAATTTTTAAAGATCTTGGAATTCCTATTCCGTAAATACAAGTTAATGCTATATATATTTTTTTCTTATTTGACAAATTATTTCCAAGTAATCTTACCATATTTTTTGTTCAATTTTTTTAACCTTGACGTTGTTTATGTTTTGGATTTAAACAAATAACCAATATTTTTCCATGTCTTTTAATAACACGACATTTTTCACACATTCTTTTTACAGATGGACGTACTTTCATAATTGTTTAATACTGTTTTAATAAATTTCTTCTAAATTATTTTTATATAACGCTCTTATTGCTTTTTGAATTTCATAAGCTACCCCAACAACTATGATTAAAGAGGAAATATTAATTTGATTTAACAAATATCCATTAATAAATTGTCTTAAAAAATCATAAAAAAATAGAATACTACATAGACAAATACCACCTATAATTGAACTTGATCGAACTACATTTTCTAAATAAGAAATCGTTTCTTTTCCAGGAGTTATATTCACAATTGAAACAGAAGCTTTTCTAAGCTGTTCTGATATTTTTTCGGGATCCCAAAATACAATAGTATAAAAATAATTGAAGCCAATAATTAATAGATAATAAATCAATGTTCCAACAATTTTATTTTTTAGTGAAAGAGCTTCTGTCAAATAAGAAACAAAAGGAATCAAATTTGAAGCAATAATAATTGGGAAAATACCGGCTTGATTTAAACGTATCGATAATCCGTTTTCTTTTAATTGAAACGCATTTGTTGTTTTGTTACTAATTGAACTTTTTTCTAAATTTTCTAAAAAGGCTAATTGTCTTGCAGAAACTACATCAATATTAATACGCGCTGTTTGAGAAATACAAATAAACATTATTAAAATCAGTAAAAAGAACAATTCAACTAAAAAAATACCATCAAATTTCTGATTCAAAAAAATATTTTGCTTTCCTAATAAAGTAACAATAATATTTGTTAATATGATTAAAGAAGTTCCATTTCCTATACCTTTTTGGTCGATTATCGTACTTAGCCATACGATTATCATTGATCCTGTAATTAACTCTAAACCAATCATTCCCAAATTAAAAATCTCTGTATTATAAATATAAGACTTAAGATAACTAATTAAAAAAATACTTTGAATAATAGAAAAAACTAAAGTTAATATTTTTTTATAAAAAGTTAATTTTTTTCTACCTAATTCTCCTTCTTCTGATTGCAATTTTTCTAAATAAGGAAATAAAGCAGTTAATAAATCAATAATAATAGAAGAATTTATAAAAGGAATAATTCCTAATGAAAAAGGACTTAAATTATTAGCACCTCCTCCTGAATACATATTAATAATTTGCATAAGAGAATTATTATTTCCTAATTGTAATAATGATTTTTTTAATGCATCTTGATCAATACCTGATAAAGGAATAGTATTTCCAAACCGAAATAAAAAAAGAACGAATAAACTTAATAATATTTTTTGTGTAGGTTTAGAACGGTTTTTTGTTTTTTTAGTTAGAAATTCGAGCATCTTTATACTTTCTCATAATTTGATCATAAAAATGTTGTTTACGAATCGATTGATACTTTCCAAGTTCAACTTTCTCATTCAGGGAAGTTAAAGCTAAAATTGTAGCCTTAGCATTATTTAAAATATTACTGGATCCAAATTGTTTTGCTAATATGTTCTTAATCCCTGCTAATTCTAATACCGTTTTTACCGAACCTCCAGCAATAACTCCGGTTCCTTGTGCAGCAGGTCGTAACATAATACTACATGCTCCATAATTTGATTTAACAACATGAGGGACAGAATCTTGAAAAGTTAAGGGAACTGTAATTAAATTTTTTTTTCCATTTAAAATAGCTTTATCAATTGCTAAATTAACATCTTCTGCACGTCCTATGCCAACACCTACTTTTCGTTTATTATCTCCAATAATTACAATAGCTCGAAAAGTCATTTTTTTTCCACCTTTAACAACTTTTGTTACTCGCTTAACTTGAACTATTTTTTCTTCATATTTAATTTTTGATAAACGAATAACTTTACGTTTACGAATGTTTTTAAAAGTTGTTTTTTTAGAAATTGTTTTTGCAGGTTTTCCTACTATATTTTCCATAAATCTTGCTGTTGTAAATATTTAAATATTTATATAATTAAAAAATTAATCCTTCTTTGCGTGCTCCTTCGGCTACCTTTTGAATTCTTCCATGATAAGGTTTTGTGCCTCTATCAAATACAATAGTCTTAATGTTTTTTAAAATCGCTTTTTTAGCAAGATTTTCCCCAACAAAAAAAGATGCCTCTTTGGTTGCTAAAGAAGTTGTTTTTTGTTGGATTTCACTTTCTAAAGTTGAACTAAAAGCTAATGTACTTTTTGTTTTATCATCAATTAATTGAGCATAAATATGTTTATGAGATCGAAAAACAGATAATCTTGGTTTCTCACTTGTTCCAACAATTTTTTTTAAAAATCTTTTTTTTGATTGGATATAAAGTTTTTTTACTTTTTTTTTCATGTTTATTTCTTAAAATTCAAAATAGATATTTTTTATTTTCCAGTTTTTCCTGCTTTTCTTAAAATAATTTCGTTTTCATAACGAATTCCTTTTCCTTTATATGGTTCAGGAGGTCGTATTTCCCTAATTTCGGAAGCCAATACACCAACTTTTTGTTTTTCAATTCCAATTATTGAAAGTTTGGTAGGAGATTCTAAATTGATCGTTATATCTTCTGGAACTGATATTTTAACAGGATGACTATATCCCATGGTTAAAATTAATATTTTTTTATCTAATTGAAATTTATAACCAACTCCTTCTGCTATTAATGTTTTTGAAAAATTTTCATTTACTCCTTGAATCATATTTTGAATTAATGCACGCATTAATCCATGACATGAACGTACATTTTTTGAATCATTTTTACGTAAAACAAAAAGTTTATCTTCTTTGATTTCAACATAAATCCCTTCTGCAAAAAAACGCTCTAGCACGCCATGTTTTCCTTTTACAATTATTTTTTCTTCTTGAATTTCAACAAATACGTTTTTTGGAATTTCAATTGTTTTTTTACCAATACGTGACATATACTTTGTTTTTAATTATTTTTTATCCAATATAGCATAAAATTTCACCACCTTTTTTTAGTTTTATGGCTTTTAAATGACTCATAACACCACTTGAGGTAGAAATAATTGCCGTTCCTTGTTGATATTTTAACACGTCGATTTTTTTATTAAAATCACTATATCCTGAAAAAATACGTTGTCCAGGTTTACTTATTCTTTGAATTGTAGAAAAAAATGGTTTTTTAATCCACCAACCTTTGTATTTTAAAAACGCTTTGATAGTTTTTTCTGAAGAACTTGTGTCTTCTAAGTGATAATCTTTAATATATCCTTCTTTGGTTAAAACTTTTAAAATTTCTATATTTAATTTACTATAACGGATTGATGTAAAACTATGTTTTGCTAAACTAGCATTACGAATACGAGTTAACATATCTGATACAAGATCATTTGTCATTTTTTATTCCTCTTAAATACCTTCATTTTTTTCTACTTTAGTAAAAGGCACACCTAATTCTTTTAATAAGAAAAATCCTTCTGTTTTATTTTTTGCCGTTGTTACAATCGTTATATTAAATCCACGTCTTTGTTCTACACTATCATAATTAATTTCAGGAAAAATTAATTGATCAGATAATCCTAAATTATAATTTCCATGTTTATCAAAATTATTTGGATTTAACCCTCTAAAATCTCTTATACGAGGTAAAACAAGTTTAGTAAATTTTTCTAAAAAAGAATACATTTTTTCACGTCGTAAGGTTACTACTAAGCCCATTGGCATTCCTTCACGAATTTTAAAACCAGCAATAGATTTTTTTGCTGTTGTTAATATTGGATGTTGCCCAGTAATTACACGATATTCTTCTATAGCATTTTGTAAAAATGTTCTATTTTGTGCATTTAAACCAAGTCCTGAACTAATTTGAATTTTTACTAATTTTGGAATTTCGTGTTTATTTTTATATTCAAATTCTTTTGTAAGTTTAGGAATAATCTCCTCTAAATATGTTTTTTTTAAAGTACCCATTTCTTAGTTTATTCTCCTTTTTATAAAATATTTCCTGATTTTTTAAAATAACGCTTTTTTTCATTATTGATTAGTTTATAGCCAATCTTACTACTTAAATTTGCCTCTTTATCCCATAACATTACATTTGAAATATGAATAGGAATTTGTAATTCCATCTTTTTTGATTCTCCTCCTTCACGATTTTTAACAAATTTAATACGTGGAAGAACAGTATCTATAGTCAAAAGTTCTTTTTTAGTATTAATAGAAGATATGTTTCCTATTATCCCTTTTTGATTTCCTGTAATAATTTTAATTCTATCACCAATTTTAACGTGTTTTTTTTTTTTTTCAGTCATATTACTTCACTTGCTAACGATATTATTTTTGTAAATTGTTTATCTCTAATTTCACGGGCAACAGGACCAAAAACACGTGTTCCACGTGGATTATTTTCAACGTTAATAATGACTGCAGCATTATCATCAAAACGTAAAGCCATACCATCTTTTCTTTTGATAGTGTTTTTTGTTCTAACAATAACTGCTCGAACTACACTTGATCGTTTAATAGCCATATTGGGAAGTGCATCTTTCACTACTCCAATAATAACATCTCCCACGCCAGCATATTTTCGATTATTACCTAAAACACGAATGCACATTAATTTTTTTGCTCCAGTATTATCAGCAACAGTTAAATATGTTTGAGGATGAATCATAAAAGTTTAACGTATATTATTTTTTTTTATCTGATTTTAAAATCTCTTTTAACATCCATTTTTTATGTCGACTAATTGGAGGACTTTCTTCAATTAAAACGATATCTCCTGAATAACACTCATTTTTTTCATCATGAGCCATATATCTTTTTGTTTTGATAAGAGTTTTTGTATATTTTGGATGTTGATAACGAATTTGAATAGCTACTACAATAGTTTTTTCAGATTTATTACTTACTACAATTCCTACTCTTTCTTTTTTTACCATAAATATAATTGATTTTTTTACTTTAATTTTGTCAACAATGATTTTTTATATTTTAATTGTGCAATTCTACGTTTTGTATGTGTAAATAAATGTGGTTTATTTGTTTGATTAGTTGATCTTTTAATTCTTAAATCAAATAAATTTTTTTGTAACAAAAAAATTTCTTTATCAATATCACTTATATTTACTAAATTGTTTAAATCTTTATATTTAGGTAAAGTCATATACTAATATTTTCTTTAATTAAAATTTTACTTTTGATTGGTAATTTATAAGAAGCTACTTTTAAAGCTTGTAAAGCAATTTCTTTAGAAATTCCAGCGATTTCAAATAATACCGTACCAGGTTGAACAACTACTACCCAATAATCTACGGCTCCTTTTCCTGATCCCATACGTGATTCTTCTGCACGTGCTGTAACTGATTTATCTGGAAAAACTTTAATCCACATTTTTCCATTTCTTTTGGTATAACGAGTAATTGTTCTTCGAACTGCTTCAATTTGCCTAGAGGTTAGCCAAACAGGTTCCAGAGCTTGAAGTCCATATTCTCCATGATTTAATTTATTATTTCTACAGGCTTTTCCTGTTAATCTTCCACGATGCATTTTTCGATATTTTGTTCGTTTTGGACTTAGCATTTTTTTTTACTTAAAATTAATTTTATTCAATAAATAACCACACTTTGATTCCAATCACTCCATAAACTGTATCAGCTCGTTGATGTGTATAATCAATTTTTGCTTTTAGAGTATGTAATGGAATTTTTCCTTCTCTTTTCCATTCACTTCTAGCAATCTCAATTCCATTTAATCGTCCAGAAACTTCTACTTTTAAACCTTTCATAGACGTTAATTGAACTTTTTTAATTGTTTGTTTTACTGCGCGTCGAAACGGAATTCTTTTTTCAAGTTGTTCTGAAATATATTTAGCTATTAATGTAGCATCTTCAAAAGGATTTCTAATAAATTTGATAGTTACAAAATAATTTTTATTAGTTTTTATTTGAAAATATCTGATTAAATTTCTAATATTTCTTTTTAAGAGTAAACTTGTAAAACGTTTTAAGTTTCCTTTTGAATTATTAATAGAATTTAAATTTTTTTGATTCGTATTTTCTGTGGTTTCCTCAAAATATTTACTTACTTTTTTATACATTTCTTTTGCTCTTGGAAATAAAGCATTAATAGTAATATTTACATATTCTTTTTGATCTATTTCTTGATTTACACGATTAATTTCAATTCTAGAAATTGATAAAAACTCTTTAAACATCTCTTCTACTTTTGAACGAATTAAAAAATCCTCTTTAATTAAAGATGGATAAATCAATTTATTACTATACCAATCAGATAAATGTTTTTGCGTTGTGACTAAGCGAAAACCTTTTGGATTTGTTTTTTGTCCCACAATAATTCCTCTTTAAAATAATTTTCTTACTAGTTTTTTAATTCGGATACCCGAATGGTGATATGTGATATTCTTTTCATAATTTTAAATGCTCTCCCTTTGGCACGTGGTTGCATTCTTTTTAAGATTGGTCCTTGATTAACATAAGCTTCAGTAATGAATAATTTTTCTTTTTCAAAATCAAAATTATTAGTAGCGTTTGATACTGCTGAATATAGAGTTTGCCATACAATGGCTCCTGCTCGTTGAGGTAAATATTTTAAAATTTGGAGAGCTTCTTTATATGTTTTTCCTCTAATTTGATTTAAAATTAAATCAATTTTTGTAGGAGAAATTCGAATATATTTTGAAGTTGCAGATACGATTTCTTTTGAATCAGTCATAGGTTATCTTTTTACTTTACGATCAGTCTTTTTATGCGAACGAAACGTACGTGTTGGTATAAATTCTCCTAATTTATGTCCTACAAGAGGATCAGTAATAAAAAGAGGAACATGTTTTTGACCATTATAGACACTAATTGTATGTCCAATCATAATTGGTAAAATGGTTGATGATCGTGACCATGTTTTAATAATTTCTTTGCTTCCTTTGCTATTTAATTTTTCAAGTTTATTTAATAAATGATAAGCAATATAAGGTCCTTTTGAGATAGATCTTCCCATATTTTCTTTTTGTTAAATTTTTGAATATATTATGAACGTGAGCGAATAATAAAAATATTGCTTTTTTTAGTTTTTTTACGTGTTTTTAAACCTAATGCTGGTTTTCCCCAAGGTGTTAAAGGTCGAGCTCGTCCAATAGGACATCTTCCTTCTCCTCCACCGTGTGGATGGTCTACAGGGTTCATAACTGATCCTCGAACAGTCGGTCTAATTCCTAACCATCGACTTCTTCCTGCTTTTCCTAAAACAACGTTATAAAAATCAGAATTACTTATTTTTCCTATTGTTGCAAAACATTCTTTCTTAAACAATCTAATTTCTTTAGAAGAAAGACGTAAAACTACAAAATTATTTTCTTTTGCTAAGACTTTTGCAGATGTTCCAGCCGATCGAACTAATTGACCACCTTTTCCAGGAAATAGTTCAATATTATGAACATCTGTTCCTAATGGAATCGCTTCTAAAGGTAAAGCATTTCCAATACTAATTGGAAAATTTTTTCCAGCAATAATTGAATCACCAATATTTAAATTCTCAGGATGTAAAATATATCGTTTTTCTCCATCTTGATAATTGATTAAAGCTATATTTGCATTTCTATTCGGGTCATATTCAACAGAAACTACAGTTCCTTGAATATCATATTTATTTCTTTTAAAATCAATCAAGCGATATAATCTTTTATGTCCTCCTCCTTTATGACGTATTGTGATACGTCCTTTATTATTTCTTCCTTTTGCTCTATGATTTGCTACTGTTAATGATTTTTCTGATTTTTTTTTTGTTAAAGAAGAAAAATCTAAGACACTTTTATTTCGTGTTGAAGGAGTATACGGCTTATATATTTTTATTGGCATAGAAAGTTATTAAAGTTTTTGAATCTGTTTTTAATTAAATAAATCAGTTATTGAATCTCCTTCTTTTAATTTTACATATGTTTTTTTATATGTTGATTTTTTTCCACTAAATCGACCAATACGTTTTGTTTTAATTGGTAAAACACAAGTATTTACTGATAAAATTGTTACGTTGAAGATTTTTTCGATAATATATTTAATTTCTATTTTTGTTAAAGATCGATCCACAATAAACGTATATTGACGATTTCCATATAAGTTAATCGATTTTTCAGTTAATGAAGGGTATTTCACTAAACTTAATAAATCACCTAAATTACGCGTACGATTTTCCATAAGTTAAATTAATTAATTCTAAACTTGTATTTGAAAGAATAATTTGATTTGTTTTTAAAAGTTGATCAAGATTTAAGCAGTTTGCTACTGTAACTTCAACATTTTTTAAATTTCTGGTAGCCAACCAAAATTGTTTATTTGGTTTTGTTAAAACAAAGAGAATTTTTGTTGTTAAATTTTTTACTTTTAATTCAACTAGAAAATCTACAATTTTTTTTGTTTTAATTTCATTAATGGTTAACTCTGTAAATTTATTTTCATCAATAACCATTAATTGTTTTTTCTTTAAATATAAGGCTGATAAAATTGCTAAACGTTTTTCTTTTTTATTAATTTTTTTATTCACAATACGTGGTTTTGGACCAAAAATGACACCTCCTCCCACCCATAAAGGCGAACGTGTTGAACCTGCTCTAGCTTGTCCTGTTCCTTTTTGTTTCCAAGGCTTTTTTCCTCCTCCTCTTACTTCGGATTTTGTTTTTGTTGACGCCGTATATTGACGTGAACTTTTTAATTGAGCAAGGTATACTTTGTGAATTAATCCAATAGCTTTTTTCTTTATCTCAAAATTTTCTAAAAATATTTTGGTTTCCATATATATTAATTTATATTAATGATTAAGATTCATACTTACTAAATTTCCTGTTTTTCCGGGAATAGAACCTTTTATTACTAAAAGATTTTCTTTTTTATCAATATCAATTATTTCTAATTTTTTAATCGTTCTTTGTTCCATTCCTAATCTCCCTGGCATTCGTTTTCCAGGAAAAACTCTTCCCGGAGTAGTACCAGCTCCAAGTGATCCTTGTAAACGATGATGTTTTGATCCATGTCCCATTGGACCTCGACCAAAGTTGTTACGTTTTAAGTTTGATGCATTTCCTTTTCCAATAGTTAATCCTGTTACATTTATAAATTGGCCAATTTCAAACATTTCTACTGAAAATTCTTGGCCTATGCGGTAATCTAATGGTTTTTCGATCTTATATTCTTTTAAATGACGAAATGGAGGTAAATTTACTTTATTAAAATGACCTAATCTTGGTTTTGTTAAAGATTTTTGATTAGGAGCCATTTCTACGTATCCCAATTGAACCGCATTATAACCACAATTGATATCTGATTTAATTTGTGTAACATAACAAGGGCCACCTTTTATTATTGTTACTGGAATTACATCACCCTTTGTATCAAAAACTTGAGTCATACCGATTTTATTTCCTAAAATACCAATAGACACCATATACTTTTTTTTCTATTTGTTATTAACTCATACTATCTTAAATTATTTTTTTTTTATTGTCTATATCATAAAATATTCTAAGTAACTTTTTTACGAATATTTATAATAAAAAATAGTTGTGTTTAATTAATAAATTAAATACAATAACAAGTATATTTTATTATTAAAATTTATAAAAGATGACAAATGAAAAAATGAATATAAAAACTAGTAAAAAAGTAATAGGAATTGATTTAGGTACGACAAATTCGGTTGTTTCTGTTTTAGAAGGAGCTATTCCAAATGTTATTCCGAATGCTGAAGGAAATAGAACTACTCCTTCTATTATTGCTTATACGCCTTCTGGAGAAATTCTTGTTGGTCAATTAGCTAAACGTCAAAGTGTTATGAATCCTGACAATACTTTTTATTCTGTAAAACGTTTTATAGGATGTAAATATGATGAAATCAAATCAGAAGTTGAGCGTATTTCGTATAAAGTCATAAATGATAATGGAAAAATTAAAATTCATTGTCCTCATGTAAAAAGAGATTTTAGTCCTGAAGAAATTTCAGCCTCTGTATTAAAAAAATTAGTAAATGATGCTAGTCGATATTTAAAAGAAAACGTTACTCAAGCAATTGTAACTGTTCCGGCATATTTTAATGACTCTCAACGCTTAGCAACTAAAGATGCAGGGACAATTGCTGGTTTAGATGTTTTAAGAATCTTAAATGAACCAACAGCCGCTGCTTTAGCTTATGGGTTAGATAAGAAAAAAAATGAAGTTGTTTTAATTTTTGATCTTGGAGGCGGAACTTTTGATGTATCTATTTTAGAAGTTGGAGAAGAAGTTTTTGAAGTATTATCTACGTCTGGTGATACTCATTTAGGTGGTGATGATTTTGATCAAGCTATTGTTAATTATGTTATGGCTGAATTTAAGAAAACAGAAGGAATAGATTTATTCAAAGAAAAACAAGCTTTGCAACGTATTATTGAAGCTTCTGAAAAAGCAAAAATAGAGTTATCTATGTTGCAATCAACTCGTATAAGTCTTCCTTTTATATATATTGATGGTCAAATTCCTAAAAATATTGATTTAGAAATCGACCGTTCAAAGTTTGAAAGTTTAAGTAAAGACCTTTTAGAACGTTGTAAAACACCTGTCGAAAAAGCTTTAAAAGATGCGAAGTTATCAAAATCAAATATTGATGAAGTTATTTTAGTAGGAGGTTCTACACGTATTCCTGCTGTTCGAAATTTATTAGTAGATTTATTAGGAAAAACTTTAAATGAAACAGTTAATCCAGATGAAGTTGTAGCGATGGGAGCAGCTGTTCAAGCAGGAATTATAGCGGGTGAAATTACAGATTTAATTTTATTAGATGTTACTCCTCTTTCTTTAGGTGTCGAAACAATGGGTGGGTTAATGACAACAATTATTAATCGAAATGCTTCAATTCCAGTAAAACAATCTGAAGTTTTTTCAACGGGTGCTGATTTTCAAGAGAGTGTAGAAATTCATGTATTACAAGGAGAGCGTCCTTTTGCAAAAGATAATAAAAGTTTAGGAATTTTTAGATTAAAGGGAATCCCATCAGCTCCAAGAGGAGTTCCTAAAATTAATGTTACTTTTCAGTTAGACGTAAATGGTTTACTATCAGTTTCAGCGCGTGAAGAGCAATCAGGACAAGAACAATCAATTAAAATTGAAGGGGCTTCAGTATTAGCTCGTGAAGAAGTTTCAGAAATGATTAAAGCAGCTGAAGAGAATGCTATGTTAGATAAAACTAAAAAATCTTTAGTTAATATTACTT
>Ga0164294_10000095_pt1 | contig 79990 bp, 72 predicted proteins | sample GEODES005metaG_FD_111479 | JGI IMG/M metagenome (GOLD analysis project Ga0164294, IMG submission 111479) | Oligotrophic lake water microbial communities from Sparkling Lake, Wisconsin, USA - GEODES005 metaG | ecosystem: Environmental > Aquatic > Freshwater > Lake | place: USA: Sparkling Lake... | reverse complement strand
TTCTTCTAGGTCTTTTCCAACATAATATTCCTCATATTCTTCTTTATTAAAAGATAATGAAAATGGTAAATCATTTCCAAAACTATTTGGATTTCCGCATTCTACGTTTTGATACTGAACTTGTAGTTGTACATTTTTATCATGAATACTTAAACCTAACTGGTCAACATATTGTAACATTTTATCAGGATCAACATCATTGTATTGTATTTTTCCTTTCAAATAAGCTGAATAAAATATATTTTTTTCTGTATTTACAGTTTGAAATACATCACTTAATTTTGTAACCATAAATAATATGTTAGTTATAATAGTTGTTGTAGTTTGATTTCCTAATGAATATTCATATACTACAATACCACTAATAATAGAATTAATAACAAAACTAAACATAGCTACATATGCTGCTTTTTGATAATAAGTATCCAAAAATAAAATACTATTTCTTTTGTCAACAGGCAATTTTTTTAGAACTTTTCCTACAGACTCGTTATCCGCAGCCATTGATTTATTAACATCTAAGTAAGTAATTAATCTATTTTCACGTTTAATTTCAAATGAATACATTACCAGAAAAACAAACATTGTGAAAAAATTGAAAAATAAGCCAGTGGTATATAATTGAGAATCAGTTTCTATATTTTCATTCATTGTACATAAATGCCCATCGCAATCTTGTGGAACAAATAATATTAATAATGAAGATGCTAAAACTCTATATAATTCTAAAACAACTGAAATAGCTACATTTATTTTTTGATTATTATCTTGATCCGAAACGAAATCTTTAACTCTGGAAACAAAATTTGTATGTGTAGATTCTGGTTTTTTATCCATATTTATAATAATATATATAAGTATATTATTATTATTATCAACTTAATAAATTAATAGTTAAAAGAAAAATTAATTTTGATTTAAAGGCGCAGCATCATATGTGTCATCTAAAACTGGACTAAATGATGGTTTTACATATGTTGTATTAAATTTTTGGGTTGTCATATTCTTGACTACTTCTTGTTCTAAAGTATATGGAAATTGATGTGTAGCAGTAAATGGACTCCATTTCTTTTGTTCTGTAGGATAATATGCTTCTAAACCAGCCATTCCAGTTATAATCGCAGAACCCTTAATTAATTGATAAGCAACTAACAAACCTAAAACACCTAAAATTGGATTAGTATATGCGAATAACATTAACGCAACTAATACTACAATAATTTTACCAATTGTTGAGTCAATCATTGTAGCAAAACCTTGTGGCATTTTATAACCCATTACTAAATATAATACAAATAATACACTTAATAATAATTCTGGCATATGTTTTTTTGTGAATAAGTTACTCAAATAATTCATCTTATATATTATATTATTACAAAATAATTATATTTAGTAAATTATTTATACAAATTTTTATGTATTAATTTTTATATTTTTTTATTATATAATGAGTGGTAATTCCGAATCTTCTCAAAATGATCTACTTTGTAGATTGAAGCTATCTCTTGATACAATATTTGATAAAGAAACAAAATCTTTAGATAAAATAGGGGAAATTGTAAAACTTTGGGATATGAATAAACCACTTCCTCCTGGAAGTTGTGGTAGAGGCGTAAACCCACTCTCCAGTGGATATTTATTATTAAATCAACAAGAATATTTTAACTCAAGAATTTATGATGTTAGACCATCTGAAACATTAAAACGTAGTGACATAAAATTTACCAATGTTACTCCAATTATATTTTCTCGCGATGGTGATGAAAGAGTAGACGATAATAATATTATAGGATACATGACTGGAGATGGTCTAGGAATTGATGTTCCACTACAAGAAAATCTAAGAATTTGGAAAGTAAATGCTCAAATTACATTGGATAGAAGCAAATTATTTAATGTAAAACAAGATGAATATTATTTAAAAAATTTAGTTACAGCCAGACCATATTTACTTTCTACTGTATTTGATAGTACTAATCAAAAATATGTTAATAAGAATATCAATACTTATCAACTAGGTTCAGATGGCTTATTTTATCATTTGAGAGAAATACCTTCTCCTGATTATGATGATGGTAGTAAATTATTTAAAGATAAAAGTGTATTTGGTAAATATTTTGTATATAGAGTTGAAGTTTATGAAAACAATTCGGGTGCTATGAAAGCGATGATAGATGGAGAAAAGATAAATAAAAAAGCGACAAATGGTGGTGTTAAATTATTACAATTAACCTAATAGATATTTTTTTATTATATAATATATAATATATAAAGGCTGAAGAACAAGGAAAAAGTATTTTAGATATCGTTAATACTTTATTTAATGATAATTATTCTCCTTCAGATAAATTTGATATAATTTTAAATGAAATATTTTCCAATAAGGAAGAATCTAATAAACAATCTTTAGTGTTTGATCTTCAAATAACTAATTTAATAACTTATGATCAAAAAGGTCAGCTTCTAAATATTGGAGCAAGATATAAATACAGAGAGGATGTTATAAATAATGATTATGGAAATAATAATGAACAAACTTCAGATAATTATGTAAATTACGTTGATGTAAGAAATTATATTATTGAATTTATGGAAAAAAAAGCTAATGCTTATCAATATTGGGAAGTTTATGCTAAGATTATTGGAGATGAATTATATAAAAAATATTATAAACAGGTATCTGGTTGGGAAATTAATCTAACTGTTATTCCGCATATTCAAACAAGTAATCTTTATGAACCTGGTATACATGGTCCTATTTATAAAATTGGTGATATTTAGTAAAAACTTTTATATATTTTTTTATGTATAAATTTAAATATTTTTATATTGTATAATGGTAAATTCCGCATCTTCCTCATCTTCCTCATCTTCCTCATCTTCCTCATCTTCTCAAAATGATCTACTTTGTAGATTAAGGCTAACTTTTGAACAAATCTTTAACAATCAGCATCATCCTTTAGATAAAATAAGGGAAATTGTAAAAATTTGGGATTCACCACTTCCACCAGGAGCTTGTGGTGGGGGTATTGAACCTTTGGTAGAAATGTATGTTTATTCTAAGGAAACAGAATATTTCAAAAACGTAGTTTCTGAAACTAGAGAGGATGAAAAACGTACTGATATTTTTTATACAGTAACTACTCCGTTATATGGAGTTAAAGCATACAATGATATTTTTAATTCCGATAATGAATTAGCAGGTCAATCTGTTGTAGACACTTGGGGTAGTGAATTATTATGGGATAAAACAAAAAAAACATGGCCAGCAAAATTTACTGCTGTATTAAAAAGAGACATCTTAAAGAAAGTGATTGGATATTATGATGATGAGTCTGATAGTTGGATAGATCCTGTTGCTGATGGTATTCCAGCTGAGGCTGCTGCTTTTCCTCGTCAACCTGCTCTTAAAGCTCCTGCTCCTACAGATCCTGGCGCCGCTCAAGTTGCTACTAAGCCAGCCGGAGATGATACAAACGATCTTTTAGAAGACTACTTAATTTTAGGCACTTTTGACTCCATAAATTTATTTGATTATATAAAAAATAATTATGTTAGTGTACTAACTCCACAAATTGAAAAAGGCAGTGATAATTTGTATTATTTGTTACAAGCTATTCCTAAAGATAATAGAGACCTTAACAAGGTTTCATACAAATTATCAGTTTTTAAAACTAGAGACATGGCTGAAAAAGCAAGAAATGGTATGGATAAGTCAACCAAAAAAAAATAAATTTATATAATAAGTTTATTTGATAAATTGATAAAAAAATAAAACATTTATAAAACAAGTATAAATGCTTTATAACATATAAAATATGTCAAAAGAAATTATATGGCCACAAACTTTAAACACTTATTTGGGTAATAAAGGTTACACCATATTAAAATCCGAATTATTTATTAGTTTACAATTAAAAGTAAAAGAAATGTTAATGGTCAAACCATTTGTTCCTGGTTCACCTATTACAAAAGAAAAGACATTTCCTGCTTACAGAGAATCTGATAAAAAAATATATATTCCGCGTTATTTCGGAGAAAATTTATTTGGCAAAGCAAAAACTATTAAAATTACAGAAGGGTCTGACATTGATTTGACATTTAATGGAACTTTAAGAGATTATCAAGTTCCAATAGTTGAAAAATATTTAGCTCATGTAAAAAATGGTGGAGGAGGATTATTGGAGCTCTTTTGTGGTGCAGGTAAAACGGATTTAACAATAAATATTATAAGTCGTTTACAAAAAAAAACACTAATAATAGTTCATAAAGAATTTTTAATGAATCAATGGATTGAACGTATAAATAAATATTATCCAAACGCAAGAATCGGAAAAATTCAAGGTCAAGTGATTGATATTGATAATAAGGATATAGTAATAGCTATGTTACAAAGTTTATCAATGAAAGATTATCCGAGTACAATATTTGATAGTTTTGGTTTCACAATCATTGATGAAGTTCATCACATTTCTTCCGAGGTTTTTTCATGTGCTTTATTTAAATTAGTTACAAAATATATGTTAGGTTTGAGTGCTACAATGAATCGTAAAGATGGAACTACTAAAGTATTTAAAATGTTTCTTGGTGAAGTCGTTTACAAACTAGAACGCAGTAAAGATGAAAATGTCATTGTTAGGGGAATTACATTTAAGACAAATGATGAGGAATTCAATGAATTAGAATTGGATTTTCGTGGACAAACAGCAGCATCCAAAATGCTTAGTAAAATATGTAATTACAACCGCAGATCAGAATTTATAATAAAAGTGTTGAAAGATATGATTATTGAAAATCCCAAACAACAAATAATGATAATAGCTTCGTATAAGAATATTTTAAATTACATGTTTGAAGCTATAAAACATCATAATATTTGTACAGTAGGTTATTATATTGGCGGAATGAAAGAATCAGATTTAAAAGAGAGTGAATCTAAACAAGTTGTATTAGCTACATATAGTATGGCCGCAGAAGGTTTAGATATAAAGAGTCTATCAACTTTATTTATGATAACTCCAATGACAAGTATTGAACAATCCGTTGGAAGAATTTTGAGACAAAAACATGAATTTGCGCCTATAGTGGTTGACATTATAGATACACATGATAATTTTGGAAGACAATGGTTAAAGCGTAAAAGTTTTTATAAAAAACAAAATTATAAAATTATTCAAACAAGTAGTGATTTTTATGACCCAGATGTTTTGAAATGGAAAGTAACATATGAACCAACCAATTGTATTAAAAAAACAAAAACAAGTTATAAAGAAGTATGTTACAACGACGTAAGAAAGAAAGATACTTCAAAAATAAGTAGTCGTAGTTCATCTGAAAAAAGTATAGCAGAAGACACAGAATCAGATGAGGAAGAAGAGATAGAAGAGATAGAAGAAAAAAAGGAAAAGTTGTCCACCGGGGTCTGCCTTCTAAAATTTAAAAAATAGCATCACAATTATTTTTTCTGTGATGTTACCATAATTCATAACAAAAATAGGTGTTATATTTTGGTAGTATTTTTCAGTAACAGAAATTTTCCAAAAAGTAAAAAGGAAAATGGATTTTGGACATTTTAAAAATGTCCATTTTTGAAAATCCGAAAAAAGTCTTGAAAAAGACCCTCTGAATCCGGATTTGTGACGAAAATGCTCTAAATTTTGAAAAAAACACGTTTTAATTTGTGATTGTAATTTTTTTTGAAAATACTTAAAAATATTATATTTTTATTATATATGGAACTATTGGAAATAAATTTTAAGCAAAAATTAAGCAAAAAATATTGTTGCGAAAATTGTGACTATTATACGGATAGAAAAAGTAATTTGGTCAACCATTTGGGGAGTGCTAAACATAAAAATACAGTGATTGGAAATAATTTTAAGCAAAAATTAAGCAAAAAAACTTATAGTTGTGATAATTGTAAAAATGAATACAAAACCTCGTCTGGTTTATGGAAGCATAAAAACAATTGTTATAAAAGCAATGATAATACAGAAATGAAAATAACAACTGAATTAGTAATAAAATTAATTGAACAAAATAAAGAATTACAACAAACTCTTATTGAACAAAATAAAACGATGATGGGATTAGCTGAAAAAGCAGGAAATACAATTAGTTTCAATAATAATAAAACATTCAACTTAAATGTATTTTTAAATGAAACATGTAAAGATGCTATTAATTTAACAGATTTTGTAAATCAGATTCAAGTTTCCATAAAAGATCTAGAAGAAACAGGGACTCTTGGTTATGCTGAGGGAATTAGTAAAGTATTTATAAAAAACTTAAATGATATTGATTATAATATGAGACCAATTCATTGTTCTGATTCAAAAAGAGAAATACTTTATATTAAAGATGATAATCAATGGACTAAAGATGATGAACAAAAAACTACTTTAACAAAAGCGATAAAACAAGTAGCACATAAGAATATAAAACAAATTAGTGAATGGCAAAAGTTGAATCCTGAATTCTCAGATCCAGATTCAAAACAAAATGATAGATATCAAAAAATAATTCTAAATTCAATGTCTGGTTCTACAAAAGAAGAATCGGACAAAAATTATGAAAAAATAGCAAAAAATATTTGTAAAGAAGTTGTTATTGAAAAATAAATAAAATTTTATAGTCATAATTATTATTTCTTTTATGTTACCAATTATCATAACAGAAATAATATTTATTTTTCATGGGTATTTTTCAGTGATGAATTTCGATTTGTAAAAGTGATTTGGTTTTTGAAAATGGACATTTTTAAAAATGTCCAAAAATGAAAACCCGAAAAAAGTTTTGAAAAAGACTCTCTAAAATCAGGATTATTACCATAATGGTGTAAAAATCAAAAAATAAATAAAAAAAATGTGATTGTATTTTTTTACAAAAAAAACTTAAAAATAATTTCTTCAGAAACAATATGGATACTGTAGGAAACCAAATTATGCCAAAAATATGCTCAAAATATTATTGTATTTTTTGTGACTATAGAACGTCTAAGAAAAGCAGTTATGATAATCATATTTTGTCAGCAAAACACAAAAAAATGACCGATAAAAGCATTTTGGAAACGGATTTACACCAAATTATGCCCGAAAAATATCTTTCAAAATATTCATGTAAAAAATGTGAAAAAAATTTTAAAAATCGTTCTGGATTATGGAAACATAATAAAATATGTAAACCTGAAATTACAGATGAAAATAAACATGAAAAAAATAATGAACCAACTGATAAAGAATTATTGATGATGTTAATTAAGGATAATAGTGAAATGAAAAAAATGATGATGGAAGTAATAAAAAATGGTACTCATAATATTACAAACAATACAAATAGTCACAACAAAACCTTTAATCTACAATTTTTTCTTAATGAACAGTGTAAAGACGCAATAAATATTAATGATTTTATAAGCTCAATTCAAATACAATTAAGTGATTTAGAAGAAACAGGAAAATTAGGTTATGTAGAAGGAATTTCAAAAGTTGTAATAGATAATTTGAATTCTTTAAATGAGCATATGAGACCAATACATTGTTCAGATTATAAAAGGGAAGTTATTTATATAAAAGATAATGAAGAATGGACAAAAGATAATGAAAATAAAGATAAAATGAAAAATGTTATAAAGCAAATAGCAAACAAAAATATGAAAAAAATTCCAGAATGGATTAAAGAAAATCCAGATTGTTTTAATTCAGAATCAAAAAAAAATGATAAATACTTAAAAATAGTATCTAATTCAATGTCAGGGTCAACGGAACAAGAACAAAAAAATAATATAAATAAAATAATATCAAAAGTAGCCAAAGAAGTTACGATAAATAAATAAAAAATATATAATAATATATATTTAGTATGAAAACAAAAAAACATAAGAATATAAAAAACACAAAAACTTGCAAAAATATTATAAATGAACAAATATGTGATTATACAAAAATAAATTTTAAAAATAAACACAATTTTTCTAATTTTTTTTTAGAGATTATGAATAGTATTGGTGTTAATTACTGCGTTGGTTTACCCTCATCATCTGTTATTTATTTTTATGAAGCTATTAATAGTCAAAAAAAAATAAAGAGTTATTTATTTAGAAATGAAAGAAATGGAGGTTATATTTCTATGGGAGCATCTAGATTAACATCATTAAATATTTTTAAAAGAAATCTTATAATGACTTATGTACATTTAGGTCCAGGCTTAGCAACTTTATTAGACGCAATTTGCTCTTCAACATTAGAACAGATACCTTCAATATTTGTAACATGTCAAGAAGAATCTAAAGAAGAACATAATAGAGTAATTCAAAATATAAGCTCTATAAAACTAGTTGAAAACATTTGTAAATCATATTTACTTATAACTGAAGAAGATATTTTGAATGGTAAAATAATAAAAAAAATATATGATTGTATTATTAAAGGATTTTCATATCCAAGAGGATCTATTGTATTTATTTTTGAAGTAAAAACATTTTCAATGGAATCAGATAACTATATAAAAAATTTAGAAAAATATAAAAAATTATTTAATAACATTTTTGTAAACGATTATGGTTTAGAAATAAAAAATCCAATAAAATCTAAAGATGTATTTACCGGTTTATATAATGAAAATTGGAGAAAACAAAAAAATATATTTTATAAAAAAAATAAAAATAAAATAATAAATATAAATCAAATAATTCCTTTGTTAAAAATAAAGTTACAGGAAAGCAAGTATCCAATAATGTTAATAGGAATGGGTGCTCTTGATTATATTTATGAATTATTACATTTTTGTGAGACAGTAGATATTCCTTATATATTAACTTTACCAATGAATAGTTACGGAAATGTATCAAATAAATATTATGCTTTTAGAATGGGACATACAGCTACATATTGTGGTAATATGGCAATTCAAAAATGTGATTTATTGATAACATGGGGAACATCTTTAAATAAATATACGGTTGTTAATTTAAATAATAATTTTAATCATATAAAATGTATAATTGATGTAAATTTAAATCCAGAAATATATTATACACCTTTTATAAATAATTATATAATTGGTGATGGAAAAGATATATTGAATATTTTACAAAACAATATCAATGAATTAGTTTTTGAAAATAAAAGAAATAATTGGTTAAGTATGATAGAAAGTTATAAAATAGAGGGTGAAAAAAAATTATCTTTTTTATATTCTAAAACTGATACAGAGAAATTAAAACATGGAGATATTTATAAATGTCTTCAAAAATATGTTGATAAATTTATAGAAAAAACTAACAAACATTGTTTTTTTTTAGCTGATTGTGGCTCTTGTCAACCTTTTACTGCTTCATTTATACATTATAAAAGTAAAAATTATCATTTTATTACTGATGGAAAATATGGTTCTATTGGTTGTGGGGTTGGTGAATTGATTGGAGCAGCAATAAATAATCCTAATGATTTATTTATTTTGATAGCAGGTGATTCCGCAACATTAGATGGTTCTGTAGTAGATTATATTACAATAAAAGAGATAAATTTAAAAAATATAATAATTATAGTTTTAGAAAATTCAGGTATAGGTTTAATTTCGGAAGAGAGTCAGGAATTAAATACTCATTTGTTAAATTATAAAAATGGTTATAAATATTTTCCAAATTGGGAACATTTATTTAATTCTCAATTAATGAAGATGTATGTAGTTAGAAGCAAAAGAGAAATGGATAAATATTTAAATTGTGTTTTTGATAATTTATTCAATAATGAACCATCTGTATTATTATGTATAGTTCCAATAGAAAGTTATTATTATCCTGTAATACCATTAGGTTCCTTTTTTGATAAAATGGTGTATAAAGATAGTGATATAAATTCAAAAATTAATAATTGTAGATATAAACAAATACAATAAATAATATATTTTTTTTATAAAAAGATATTATTTTATTAAAACCATCCTCTACTTGGGAAACCCGAACCTGCTCCATAATTACCATATGCGTTTGGTGCGGCATGATTTAAATTATCAGGGTCAGGCTTAACCATTGTAATAGGCGGAGGATTTGCTAAAGCACTTAGTTGTGGAGCTAATTGTCCACCTGTTGAAAATGTATTACTGAAAACTTTATTATTATCATATTGTGTATATCCAGCAGGATAATTTGGAGCTACAGCAGGATGTGCTCCACCCCACATTAAAGGATGAGGAGATCGTGTACCTTCAGGAATATTACGACTAGATGTACCACCACTCATTTTTCTTCCTCTACTTCTACCTCTTGTTCTTGTTCTTGTTCTGTTACGTCTAGAAGATCTTTTCTTATAAACGCGGCTTTTCAATCTTCTAATAGTTCTTTTAATACTTTTTGATCCTTTCATCTTATATTTTCTAGATATTTTATTTATTTTTTTTTTGTTAATTTTTCCACCTTTTAACGAACATGGGTAAATTCCAGCAGCACCTTGAACATTTGAACCAGCAGGTGCTAATGTTTGAGGACCATTTGGTACAATTTTGTTAGTAAAAGGAATACCAGGAACATGTGAATTATCTACATTTACTAAAGAACCATTAATATTACTTAATGGTGTTCCAGCACCATATATTTTAAAAAATGACATATATATTATATCTATATTTTTTACTTCATTATAATTTTGATTTACATTTTTTGATTTATAATTTGATTATATGAAATTATTCTATCATTTTTTGAAGCCAGATTAACAGGAACCCATCGTTTAAACTTGGAATTATAAACACAATTCATTCTATAGGATCTATCCAAGAAAACATATTTATCTTCTCTTTGATCTTCAAATTCAGTTTCATCATCACTTTCTTCAATAGCATCTAAATTATCATTTTCTTTTATTTTTCTAAATAATTTATTCATCATTACGCTAGTTTTGTAATCTGGTATAAACGCAATATCATAATATTCTTCTTTTCCATTTTTATAGATAAATAAATTATATATATCAGGTTCTATATCAGGAGTAATTTTAAATATAGCATTAGATAATTTTGTATTATTTTTTAGTTCGTTATAACATTTATTTGTTCCAGGTTTAAAATATTTCAAAAATAATATTTTTCTAGCATTATTTTTTTCAAAGAAACGAAATTTAATTTGACTTACCTTATAAGGTAGAATTTCAATTTCTTTTAACAACATATTAAAATCAGTCATCATTAACGGTAAACCAAATACAGTATATTTTTTTGTTAAAACAGTTTGTGACAATTGATTAGTAAATATTTGTTTAAGTAGATTGATTTTGTCTAAATATGTTTTATTAATATAATTTTCTCCTTTATAATAATATAAATCTTCAATACTAAAACAATTTATCCCGTTATATGTAAATAAAGTTCCATAAAAAATAGTTCCTAAAACTAGATTATCTTCAAAACTAGTAATGGCTATTTTTGCGTTTATAATTCTATTATTATCATCTAATTCCAAAAGAAAACAAACATTATCTTCTTTATAATTGGTAAACCATGCGAAATATTTTTTGCCTTCTGGAATGGCTAAAATTATATGTGAGTTATAAACTTTCTTATGTGCTAATTTTTCATAAGAAAGTTCAAAATTTTTAGCAAGCTTATAAAAATCAGATAAAATATAATTTAAATCTATATCACTTATGCTCATAATATAATTATATAATAATATCTTTAAGCTGTTTCAAAATATTATTTTATGAATACTCTGCGCCAACAATATTATCAGAATCATTATTAAGTTGTTTCTTAAGAAAGTTTTTTAATTCATCTTTCATAGATTTCTGTTCAATATTTAATTCTGGTAAGCTAGTTAAAAAATCTGGTTCATCAGATGTAGGAGAATAAGGTAAAAGATCTATTGTAGAATATGAATTATTTTTATTAGAAATAGTATCATAAATATTTTGGTATTTTTGAGTCGGTGAATTTACTAAATCTTTAATTTTAGGAACAGTTAATGTTGATTTAAAAAATAATAATAAATGATGGACTAAAAAAATAAATATTATAGATATTATAGAAATTTGTATAATCCAAGTTAACATAATATACTAAAATATTAGATTAACTTAGATAAAAACACATTAAATTCATCTTGAAAAAACGGGTCCTGTAAGTCTAAATTATCGTTATTATAATTAAAGTAAAAATTTATAGGTATTGTTTTTTTTACAAAATTTTCTGTTTCTTCTAGACATTCTATTATTAATGACAATTTACTATTTTTACAAACTTTAAATTCAAATACATTAAAAATAGTTATCACATAATTTACTGGCATTTGTGAATTCACTGGAATAAATTTATAATTAGATTTATCAATTAATAAATCAACATTTTCATAATTCTTTATTAGATGATAATCTGTATTAAAAGTGCTTTCAATTAAATGTATTTTATTATTTTCAATAAATAGCACTCCATAATCTTTTGAATGTAATTCATATTTATTTGTTTGACTAAATTCATAATCTTGTTTTAATATATTTAATTTATTTTTTAATGATTCAGGTAAAATATTGACAATATATATTTTCATATATCATATTTATTATAAACTATTTAAACCCATTTCAAATACATAATTATGACACAATCATTGACCATTATAATTGTTGATAAAAGTGCTTCATTGAAAACATTGACAGTAAAAGATTATAAAGAAGAAGAATTATATAAAAAATGTGGTTTTAAAAAAGCAGATGATTTTACTTTACAAGTAGAATGGCCTGTCAAATTAGATGGTCAAAAATATTCTATTGCTATGTTTGGTAAATTAAATGGTAAAGCAAATATGGAAAATAAATATGATTTTCCTCCACCTATAGATAAAGAATTATATTTTGGTTCATGTGCTTTAGTAGGAATGATAAGAGATGATTCAAATAATAAATCTTTAATAAATTTAACTATTGAATTATGGAATAAAATATATGAAAAAATGTTTGGCGGGTTTGAAGATTTGGCTTTAACATGTGTTGAAGATGATGAGGAAGAAGATGAATTGGAGAATATACCAAAACATATGAAAACGAAAAAAGGTGGTTATTTGAAGGATGGATTTGTGGTTGATAGTAGTGATACAGAAGAAATAATAGATTCTGAAGAAGATGAAAATGATGAAGAAGAAGAATCTAGTGATGAAACTAGTGAAGCAGAAGAAGAATTAGTATTGGAAGATTTGGGTTTTGAATTGTCCGAAGAAGCATATGAATATAGCGATTCTGATAAATAAATAAAAAATTGAAAAGATTATGATTTAAATATAATATATACAATTATATTTAGATAAGAATGACTGTCCGTAAGATTGAAAACCCAAACACTTTCAGAGAAAATATTCGTAAAAAATTAGGTGAATTGTTTGAACCTGGTTCTACAAAAAATGCGTCCAATTTAGAAAAAGGTATACATAATTGGTCTTTAAAAGAAGCAACAAGTAAAAAAATTGTAAAAAAATGGGATAATCCATTCTTTGTTCAAATTTATTTGGATCATTTACGTAGTGTGTTTACAAATTTAAAGAATGAAAAATTGATTGAAATGGTTTCTAATGGTGAAATAAAAGCACATGAAATAGCTTTTATGACACATCAAGAAATGAATCCAGAAAAATGGGAATCACTTATTAAAGCAAAAAGTATTAGAGATAAAAATAAATTTGAACAACACTTGGAAGCAAATACAGACCGTTTTAAGTGTAGAAAATGTTGGTCAACAAAATGTTCGTACTACCAGCTTCAAATTCGATCGTCTGATGAACCAATGCATATATTTTTAACATGCCTAGATTGTGGTCTGCGTTGGAAAACTTGTTAATAATTATTTATAAATTTCTACCTTTACACCTTCTTTATTATAAATCCATATTTCATAGTTATAACCTAAATCTTTAGCGGCACTTTGTTTTAACAGAATATTTCCACTATGAAGTTTTGCTGTCCAAGTAGATTTTACTTCAATACATAAATTTAGACTAGGAATATAAATATCAACAAAATGTCTTCTTTTTTTATTATTATTATCATAATACCAAATTGTAGGTACATTTTTACAACCAGTGATAATATCTTTTTCAATAATATTATTATTAATTAATTCATCAATAGCCTGATTTTCATATCCCTGAATTTTAATAATATTTCCAGAAGGAAATTTATATTCTTTAGATTTATACATATTTTTTGTTATTTTTTCCATTATATTAGGGTGTTGAGAACTATGTTCAAATCCATATTTTTCTAAGTTGGTTGCCTTGACTTTATTTTTAATAATTTCATTTTGTAAAGGACTTTCAAAACCATATTTTAGTAAATTAGTTTCTTTTATTTTTTGTTTAATTTCTTCATTTTGAAATCCATATTCACATCCATATTTTAGTAAATTAGTTTCTTTTATTTTTTGTTTAATTTCTTCATTTTGTAAAGAACAAGTGGTACCATATTTTTCCAAATTAGTTTCTTTTATTTTTTGTTTAATTTCTTCATTTTGAAACCCATATTCGCATCCATATTTTAGTAAATTAGTTTTTTTTGTTTTTTGTTTAATTTCTTCATTTTGTAAACCATATTCACATCCATATTTTAGTAAATTAGTTTCTTTAATTTTGTTTTTTATATTTTGATTTTGTAAAGCATGTTCGCATCCATATTTTTCTAAAGTAGAAGTTCTCATTTTATATTTAAATTCGTCTAATTTTGCCGCATAATCAACTCCATATTTATCTATCATAGTATTTTTAATACGTTCAAATTTTAAATCTTTACTACATTTTTCACAACAAAATATACGATTTTTATCTAAATGATTAAATGATTTATCAAAATTGTTTTCACAATTAATACATTCTCCAATTATTCGTGTATCCCTGGTTAAATACATAGTTGAATAATCTAATAATAATTTTACATTATCAGGATTACAAATATTTTGTAATAAATTATATGTAAACCGTCTTTTTCCAGTCATTATTGTAGTATAATAATATGTTTCTAAATATTTTAACCATAATAATATATTTAGAATTCCCGTTCTATTTTATATTTCATAGTTCTTTTATATAAGCCATTGGTAAGTTTCATTTCAATATCATGACCTTTTACGGTATATCCTTGTTGTCTTAGAATACTTCTGATAATATTTAAATATGGCCGTTTACATTCAAAATTAGGTTTAAAAGATGAAATGGTGCTACAAGCAAAATATTTTTTGATTTCTTCTCTGAGTTCAAGTAATTTTTGTTGTTTCTCCAAATCAGCATCTAATTCACAAAGTAAAAAACCATTTTCATCATTCAGTTCTATAATATCAATAATTTGCTTACAAATGGCTTCTCTTTCTGCTGGATATTTATCCGATAATTTGCCTCGCATGTTTTATTGATTTATGCCAAGCAACCTTTAAGTTGTTTTTATTATATATTAAAATCTAAATAATATATATAATGAATTATATTATTGAAGCAATAGCAGTTGGTATTTATACGTGTTTAATATATTTAATTATTTCATCCTTTATAAAAAACTTTTATCTATTGTTGTTAGTTGTAGGATTTTTAAAACACTTCTTGGGGTATTTTCTAGGATTTCATACTTTATATTGTAATAATGGTGAAGCTTGTATAAAAGTTTTAAACCAGAGTTACAAATATATTTCAAATAGCAATAATTTAGTTATAATATCTGTAGGAGAATCAATCATGTTTTTAATAGTAGGTATACTTTTAAGACCATTTTTCCCTATAAATAAACTTTATCTTTATTTTGCTATTGGAGTAGTTTTACATATATTATCTGAAAATTTTTTAATACATAATATTTTCTGTAAACATAACTGTGATAAAAAACAAACTAACAACAAAAATTATAACGAAATAAAAAATATTGGATGAATTAAAAAAATTGTATTTTTGTTTTGCTTGATTATGTAATATTTCATAAGTATGATTAAATTCAGTATTCATTATTTCTTTTAAAACTGATTCAGGAAAAGATCTATCAACTTTTCGTAAAAACATGGCAAATTTATTTTCTTTAAGTAAATCACAAATTATTTTTGTATCTTCTTCTGAACCGTGTCTAAAAACATATGGACTTGTTGGAGAAGACATTCGTAACCAATCAGCTATGGTTGAAGAATCATTAATTAATCGTAAAGGATTTTTTAATTCTTTGAATTTTTGTAATATAATCGCAAAAATACTCTCGTTAGCTAAACCACCTTCATTTATTATTTTAAACATTTTATTTTTTAAAGTTACAAATAATATACAATAATGAACATGTTTCCTACACAAAGTAAACCATGGATCATTAGCTAACCAAAATTCTTTATTTAACATACGTAAATTTGCTCTACGATGTAATGTAATATCCCAATAAGATGGTTTACATTTTATTACGGAAGCCTGATAATGATCAAAAAAAAGTTTTCTGAATTTTTCTGGACTAATTATTGGTACACACGAATCAGTCAATAAACAAAACCATAAATTGTCTTTATCATGTTCAAACGCATATGATAACAATGAAATATATGCTGGAACAACATTAAAATATGTAGTTTGTTGTATTAGTTTTGGTGGTATAGTATATAATTTTATCCAAGGAGATGTTATTTTATTAAAATCCTTGTAATGAAAATATATATTTATAATGTCTTGATTTGGTTTGATCCAATCAATCCAAAATTGTTCTTTATTCAATATATGGTCATAACTAATAATAAAACATAAAGCAACTTTCATTATATGTAAAAAATATAATTATCTTTTTAAATAATAACGTTAAAAATGTTATTATTCAAATTTGTATTTTCTAAAATAGAATATCCTCTAAGTCTTTTATACTCCAATATTCACTTCCACCATTTGGTAATGGTCTACGAATAATAAACGGTATTTTTTTTTCTTTTAACTCTAATTCAGCAATTATATATCCATCAATTACATTTTCAGGAACTTTTACAAAGGGTAAAGAACCAGAATTTATTTGTTTAGCTCTTTGTCCTAAAATACGTGCTCTCTCATATTTTGTTAAATATGGAATTGTTTTATGTAAATCATCTATTATTATTCCATTTTTATCTCTAACTACAACAATCATTGATAATATTTCATCATAGTTTTGAAGAGAACATTCTGGATGAAAATTAAGAATATAATTATCATTTATTGAATTATCAAATTTTTGTAAATATAATTCTCCATCATCATCTTCATCATCTTCGTCATCGTCAATTATAGGGTTTTTATATACGGTTTTTGCTGGAACTTTTTTTGTGCGTTTTGCTTTTTTTTCAGATATTTCTGCTTCTTCATCTATTTCTTCTGATTCTAAATCATCTGGTGCTCCTCCTTCTAAATCATCATCAAATTCATCTTCTTCATCTTCTTCATCTTCTTCTTCTTCTTCAAACCCTTCAGGATCATCATCTTCATCTGCTACAATTTCATCTTCTTCTTCAAACCCTTCAGGATCATCATTTTCTACTATAATTTCATCTTCTTCTTTCTGATAACTTGATGTAGAACTAGTAACTGAAATATTATCGTTATCATCGTCTCCTTCTCCTCCATATTTATCATCAAAGTAACTACTCATCTTATAATATTATAATAATATAGTTTTATATTTATAATTTCAATTTTATTTAAAAAAAATAGATTTTACTTAAATCTTTACAATTATAAAACTACTTTATTTTTGTTCTTCAGTTTTCCATACAGTATCACATGTAGAACATAAATATACATATTTCATGTTTTGGTCGTCGTAACGAATATAAATAATTTCTCTAGGTTCTTCTTTTGTGTTGGTTAAACAATCAGCATTTGGACATAATATATTGCTAATACGTGGTAACGTAGGATCTAATTTTGTATATTTATTTATGATATGACTAAATTCTTGTTCAGATTTTTTTAATTGGACTTTTGAAACAGTTACATTCTCAATAGATAATGTAGAATCTTTATTTCCACAATTTCTACAATAATATATTAATTTATTGGAATCATTAGGATCAATACTAATATAATACATATTTTGACATTCAGAACAGAAGTGCATCTTTTATATAATATAATTATTATATTTAATTATTTTATAATTCAATTTTATATTTTATTTAATTTTAACATACTTCTTTTTTAGAAGAATTTCTATATTTCTTTTTGTTTCAATTAATTTTTTTTTCAATTCAATATAATTAACATTGGTATTCATACTATAAATATATACCTTCTGATTACTAACTTCTTCATTTTTTGAATCAATAAATTTTAAAATATTTTCATAATTCTTTAAAAAAATTTCTATCATAAATGGATAAAATATATCAAAAAATATATCAAAATTATTAGGAATTCTATTATTATTTTTATTAATTAAGTCACAAATAGAAAAATTTATATTAGAAAATTCAATACTTTTTTGATAAGGAATAAAATCTTTTGATGATGTTGATTGTCCTGGTTCATTTTCTAAAGGAGAATTATTTAATAATGAACATAATGTTAATAATACACTATTAATTGTTTGACACGATGACCATTTATCACCACTCCAAGTATTAAGTATTGAAACACAAACTTTTCCACATTTATAAAGATTTGGATTATAACGTGTAACTCCATCATTTGTCATATAATTTACTTTTGGTGGAGAATATGGATAATCAGTAGGAAAATTAAATTTGAAAAAATAAAAACCACCATAATATGGCGTTCCCTCAGGGCCAATTATCATAGCATATCCTTTTAATAAATCATTTTCATCATGTGAGTAATAAATACCATTATCTGTTAATGGATGTTTCATAATTAGTTTCACATCTCTTAAAAGACGTTGAATTGTTTCTTTTTTAATAACTTTTATAGGTTCGTTACCGATTAGAGATTCATTCATTTTATATTAATATATATATGAAAATTACATTTATATAGATTTTTTATATAAATTTAATTATAATTAGAAGCTTTTATATAGTTTTAACTATAAAAGTATTTGCTCTTTAATTACATTTAAAATATAATTTAATTTTTTAAAAACAAATTATTAAAATAAAAAAAAATGAAATAGAAAAATATTTATATATTATAGTAACAATGAATACAATGACATCATCGTCTAATTATAATGATTTATATGATTTTCTTACAAAGCATAATGTTAAAAATAACAGTGAAAACAAGGGTTCTACTCATACAAGAATGCCAAATACAGAATTAAAAGTTTATGGTGCGGCTTATCATATACCTGAAGAAGAATTACCAATATTTTATAAACACTATTATGAACATGTTTTTGTTAAAAATAGGAAAGAATATTTAACGGAAAAACAATTAGAAGAAGGTGGACCAATTTTAGTTGATTTTGATTTTCGTTATGATTTCAGTGTAACAAAAAGAATTCATACAATTGAACATATACAGGATATAATTCAATTATATTTGGAAGAACTTAAGGAATTTTATACTTTTATAGAAAATAAACAATTTCCTATTTTCATTATGGAAAAACCAAACGTAAATAGGGATGTAGAAAAACAAATTACAAAAGATGGAATTCATATGATTATTGGAATTCAAATGGATAGAACATCGCAACTAATGTTACGTGATAGAATTTTGCAAAAAATAGGAGATATTTGGGAATTACCATTGAAAAATAGTTGGGATGATGTATTAGACGCAAATGTATGTAAAGGAGGATCAAATTGGCAAATGTATGGTTCTCAAAAACCAGGATTTGATGTATATAAATTAACATATTATATGATTGTGGAATTAGATACAAATGATAATGAATGGATAACAACTCCTAAATCACCAAAAGATATAGATTTGTCAAAAGATTTAAAATTATTATCAGCACAATATACTCAACATGTTAAATTTGATATGAATCCAAATATTATTGAAGAATATAATAAAAGAAAAAGTGAAAAACCAAAAATAAAAAAAAATACTTCTAAAGGTAAAATTAATTTAGTATTACAAGAAGATGATGATGATATTCAATTAGATGATATAAATAACATGGATACTTTGAATAAAGCAGTAGATAATATTATGTCGTCATTAAAAATCAATGAACAATTTATTAGAGAAATACACGAATATACACAAATATTACCTGAAAAATATTATGAACCAGGTTCACATTTATTAAATCGTCAAGTAGCCTTTGCCTTAAAACACACAGATGAACGTTTATTCTTATCATGGGTTATGCTAAGGGCCAAAGCTAGTGATTTTAGTTTTGACACAATTCCCAAATTATATCAAGATTGGAAACTTCATTTTAATAAAAGAGCAGATGGAGTAACAAAAAGATCTATAATGTATTGGGCAAAACAAGATGTGTTTGAAGCATATGAAAAAGTAAAACGTGGAACAATTGACCATTATATAGAAGAAACGATATTTGAAGCAGGTGATTGGGATTATGCTATGGTTTTATATCATATGTTTAAAGATAAATATGTATGTAGTAGTCTTACAAATAAAAAATGGTATGTATTTTGTAAACATCGATGGGAGAAAGATGAGGGTCAAAGACTTCGTTTGGCAATATCAAAAGATTTATTTCAATTATATTCTGATAAACAGAATCAATATTTAGCTGATGCGCAAAATTATGAACCAAATGATGAAAATCATGAAAAAATCCAGAGAAAAATTAAAAAAATAGCTGAAATTTGTATTAAATTGAAGAAAACTAATGATAAAAATAACATTATGCGTGAAGCTATGGAAATTTTCTTTGATAAAGATTTTATTAAAAATATGGATGCTAATCCTTATTTATTATGTTTTACAAATGGTGTATTTGATTTTAAAACAAAAGAATTTAGACAAGGTTATCCTCAGGATTATGTTACAAAAACAACAGGAATTCCATATATTAAATATAATTATGAAGAAAATAAGGATATTGCTGATCAAATTAATACTTTTATGAGTCAATTATTTCCACAAAGTGGATTATGTAAGTATATGTGGGATCACTTAGCATCTAGTTTAATTGGTATTAAGAAAGAACATGCTTTTAATATTTATCGTGGTTCTGGTTCAAATGGAAAATCAATGTTGGTAGATTTAATGTCTCACGCATTGGGTGAGTATAAAGGTTCGGTTCCTATTACATTAGTTACTGAAAAACGTAATTCTATTGGTGGAACTTCTTCTGAAGTGATTCAATTAAAAGGTGTAAGATATGCGGTAATGCAAGAACCATCAAAGGATGCTGTAATTAATGAAGGTATAATGAAAGAATTAACTGGTGGAGATCCAATTCAAGCCAGAGCATTATATTCTGATTCAGAGATTTTCATTCCTCAATTTACTTTAGCAGTTTGTACAAATGCGCTATTTGAAATTAAAAGTAATGATGATGGAACTTGGAGAAGAATGAAATTAGTAGATTTTGAATCTAAGTTTAGAGATGAAGATGAAGTATATAATGATGAACCAAAATATGTATTTCCAAAAGATAAAGATTTAAAAGAAAAATTACCAAATTTTGCTCCAGTATTTATTAGTATGCTTATTCAAATAGCATGTGAAACCAATGGAATTGTTAAAGATTGTCAAGAAGTTGTAGCAGCGTCAAATAAATATAGACAAAGTCAAGATTGTATTACTGGTTTCATTATTGATAGAATTGTTAAAGATGCTAATGGTTCAATTGGTAAGAAAATATTGAATGATGTATTCAAGGAATGGTTCCAAATGAATTATGGTAATAGAAAAGCACCAAAATTAATAGAATTAGAAGAAATTATGATAAAGAAATTTGGAAATAGAAATATGAAAACAAATAAATGGCATGGAATTAAGATTAAAGAAGACGAAATTGATGATACGTTAGAAGAATTAGATAATTAGAAAATAAAAATAATATATAATATTTTTAACAAATAATATTATACGTAAAATTATATGCTTACTTTATAAATCATTATAAACACTCTTTGGTAAACTGTGATATACATTTTTTACTTTTGTAACTAATAATGTTGAAATATAATCTATATAATAAGGATAAAATATCAATAATATAAGCAATATTATCTTAACTATTATAGATAAATTACTTGGCGATAAAAATATCGCTAGTAAAAAGATTATTACAAATATATAATAAATATACCACCAAAATGTATACCATAATTTCAAACGATCAAGAGCAGTAGATTCATAATATGTTTTTCTATCATTTGTTAAAATATCTCCATGATTATCCCTTAATTTCAACTTTAATTCATCATTTTTTTCTGAATAGTCTTTTAATAATTCATTTGTATAAGATGAATTTATTAAACTAGTATTATAATATTGATTCATAGTTTTAGCATTAGATACTTCTTCATTGAAACTTACACTAATTAGTTGAGATAATTGTTCAGCCTTTTTCTTTAATTCATCTTCTAACATGTTATTATAATAATTTTCACCTTCAGTAAAAACATAATAATTTTTTCTAGATTCTTCTAATTTAATTGGAGCTGTAATATTGTTAGTTTGTGCGTCCAAATATTGTTGTTTTAATTCATCAGATGTTTTATTTTTCTGACAATCTGGACCACACATAATAGTTTGTGCTGAAGTTTCTAATAAAGAACTTATTTTATCTTGTGCATTTAGTTGTCTTTGTAATAATTCTTGTTGTTTTAATGCCGAATCATATTTATTTTTCAAATCTGTACAACTCATCTTGTATAATAATTAGATTTTTTTTACTTCGTTATAAAATAAATTTATAACGAAGTAAAAAATACGACTAACGTCCACTAAAATTAGATAAAGAAGCATATGGAATATTTATCATATCATAAATAGGAACAGTTTTATCTTGAATAAAACCATATTTTCCTAATACTTTTCCACTTATAAAAGATTCTGTAGTTGGATTTATTGTATTTGTTATATTTGTATCTGGTATAAAACTTGTGGCATAATTTGTTACTGAATTTACGGTAGAACTTATATCTGAACTTGAATTAGTAGTATTAGTTGTAGGATTATTTGTATTGGATTGTAAAATATCATTTGGAACACATATATTCTTATTACTATCATAAGTAGTTCCATCGGAACAACATTCAGAACCTATACATGTTATTGAACCAGTTAACCATGGATTAGTTGATGTATTACTAGTTTCAACTGTATCTGTTGGAGCTTTAGTTCTATCAAAATACCAATTATATTCATCCCAATTCATATTATCTCTATTAGATAAATCAATTAATTGATAACCAATTATTATTACACATATAATTATTACAATTCCTGCTAAAAACATATATAATTTTGGTGGAAGAATACCAATATTCGCTAAATATGCTAAAAGAATTACAGGAATACAAAATATTACAATAGTTTTCATAATTCTAGTATGAGCATTATATTTCTTACCATAATATGTATTAAATTCAACTAATCTAAGTTTATTATTTTTTTGCTCTTCAATAACATTTAATCGTTTTTTTGCTTCATTTAATTCATTTTCTATAATATCAATTGCGGCTACTTCTTGACCTAATGTTGTTCTAGAAGCTTCTATATTTTTTTGATAGTAGGAATACATTTCATTCATATTTGAATACATATTCAAACGCATTTGTGAAATTTCATTGATTTTATTTATTATTTGTTTTTTATCATCTGGGCTTAAAGAAACATCTTCTAATTTATCATATAAATTTTTTTCCTCTTTTTGAAGCATAGAAATATCATTTAAAACTTGCTGATTTCTTTCTTGTAAAGAATCAAAATTATTTGAATTATTTGGTGAATTATTTGAATTGTTTGAATTATCTGTCATTATATAGATATAGATAGATAATTTATTTCCTATAACAAAGTAAAATAACAAAATAAAATAACAAAGTGATAAATTTTATATTTTTTAAAAAATTATTTTTTCATAGTATTTATTGTTACTATTAATATACCTACTGCTAAAATACTCCAAAACATATAACTATAATTTTCTTGTAAAACTATTAAATCGGTGTTAGTTAACATACCATTTATATCATTTAAAGAGAGTTTTTTATTCATAGTAGTCATTCCTTCTATATTATTAGTTTGTATTTTATTATTAATATTTTTATACATTGCTATACTTTTATTAAATTCTTGTTCATTCATATTTAATTTTTCATATATTTTATTATCTTGATTATATAAATTTTCCATTTCTGAAGCAATTTGTTGACCTAATGAATATAAACTTTGTTTAATTTTATCAAATTTTTTCATATTTTCATCAGAGACTACTTGTGTTTTTGTATTACAAACAGTATTTGTATCCATGTTTGAACCTTTTGCGTAATTATCATATTGAATACTATCTACATTGACTATTTCATTATTACAAGTAGAAGAACCTTTTAACATTGGTTTTCTTACTCCTAATACTAAACTATTATTAATTTGTTTATCACCTTTTGGATAAGCATTTTTATTTTTTAACCAACATGTTGATGTATTAGATTGATACACAAAAGCAGCACAACTTAGATTATTATCACATCCTGTTTTACAATCTTCTATTGTTGATGCTTGAAGTGTTGATAAATCATTACCTCCTGAATCATAACCCTGATATAATTGATAATCATTTGAATAACTTACCATTGAATCTGGATATTCTTTTAATTTTGAATCAGAATCTATATATGCTAATTTACCCAAATTATTTTTATTGCCAACAGAATTTAATTTATAAACAGCATTTATATCTTTATCACCATAATAATTATTATTATTTTTATTACAACCAGATTTTGTTTCTGATGTATATAAAACTAAATTACCATCTGTTCCCATAATTAATTTAATTGATCCATCATTTGAACCAATCCACTCTCCAGCAATTAATGTTTCATTATTTTTTAAATAATTTCTACCATATTTTCCTTTTGTTGAAACCCAATCTGAATTAACCGATTTTTGTTGTCCATTAGTATTTGAACACCAAATAGTACCTTTATTCACAGATGGATCGGCACCTCTATTTAAACAAACATTACCATCATCTTGTAAAATTAAAAAAAATACACAATTACTTACTTCAGATGTACAATCAAAATTGATGTTAGTTCCTCCATTTATTTCACCAGTTTTAAAAGCACTATTACCACATTGATACGAATAATTTACATTTTTACTACAACAATATGCTGGATCTTGTCCAGTCCAATCTGTTAAAGGATTATAAGACCAATTTGATTGATTTAACATATTATTTGCTTTATTTTTCAAAATATCATTTAAATTTCCAACTATTCCATCAGTTCCATAACTTTGATTGGGATTAGGATTCCCACAATCAATATTTAATGGTTTTCCAACACAATTACCACCAAAACTTCCTTGAATTGTATCTGGATTCACATAACCACCATTTGAACAATCTTGTGGACCATTTGGAGATGTCCAAATTACAGATCCTGAACTATTATTAATATTTAAAGTTCCTTCCGAACTTATGTAACAAGTTGTAGCATTTGAACCAGATGTATTTGTTTCCCAAAGAGGAATAGCTGTTGTTTGATTAGTACCATCACCATACATTTGTATCTTTGAAATATCATTTGAAACAACACAAGAAGATAATCCATTGGGTTGATAGTTGGTTGTACCAAAATATAGAAATCCATTATCCACAGCATATTGTTGACATTGATCAAAAGAAGAATTTCCAATTAAATTGTTAGTAACTTCCATTGCGCTAACATTATTTGTTAAAGAATTTGAATATAAATTCCATTCAGCAACCTGGACAGAAACTCTGTTAGAAGTTTGATCGTCATTCCCAACCTTATCAACTAACAATAAATAAGCACTATAAGGAGATGGACTAGAAATTGTAAATACTTTTGGACTCCCATTAGTAAATTGGTATCCAATTATCCTATCAACTTGAGTCCATTGATCATTATTGAATCCTAAAACATACCAACTATTTGGGCTACGCGTTGTAAATAAATCAGCTCGTGGAGTCAAAGAATATTGTGTAACTGTAATATTTTGAGCTGTGGTAGTTGCTACTCCAGGCATTGAAATTCCTAAACTTTCACCGCTTATATTACCATCATTTAATACACTAACATAATTAGTTCCTTCGTAAATACCAGTAGTTGAATTATACTTATTAGTAGTGGTCTCATCACTACTCCAAAACGTGTTTGGATTTTGATCAAATGCTGCCCATGGACCAAAAGTCTCATTATTGGATAAATATGTACTAGATGCGGAAGATATAAATCCATTTACCGTATTACTTGAATTCATAATAGGGACAACATTAATATTAGTTATAGATGGCTTATCATTATAACATCCAATATAGGAAGATGTAAGATTATCTATTAATGTTGACACATATACATTTTTTCCTTCATTACCACAACTTTCCCCACTAATCATATTTTCACCTACAATTAATGTAGGAGTTGTTGGAATTGTAGAACCAGGAACATATGATGTTAACCATGGAATCGCTAAATTTATAATATCCTTTTCTAAAGGACATCCATTTTTTCCCGAATTATTTTTAAATATATCTGATGATGGATATGGTTTTGCTATACCTTGACTTGTAACATAACATATAGTTCCATCAGTAAATTTTATATTTTTATTTAAATACTTATTATTGCTAGTTCTATTAATTACTTCTAAACTAGAATCAACAAGAGATTTTTGAATTTGATTATATTGTTGAATTAAATTTTGATATTTACTTTGTAGATTGTGTAATTGATCCAATTGTTGTTGATTCGCTTTATTATTATTATTATTTAGTTGACGTTGATTTTGTAAAACAGATTTAAACCCATCATCTTGTGGTCTTAATAACATTTCATCTTGTTCATTTACAAATCCTTCTATAGTTTTTTTTAAACTTTGTTTTGTATTAATAGTCTTTTTTATTTTATTTTGATAATTATTAAATTGTTTTCCTTGATTTAATGATAATTTTAATAAATCAGTATTCATATCTAATATAAATAAATAGAAAAAATATATTTATTTATATTTATTTAATTGTTATTATTAAGGACTAGGTAAATTGCCAGTTTTCATTAAAATGATCCACATAAATACCACAAAACACATAAAAAATCCACCAGATGTAGTTAAATTAAATGTTAATGTTATAAAAGCTGATATAATAAAAAGCCATATATAAAATGATAAAGATGGACTAGGTAAACTGAACATTTTATTAATTGTCATCAGTAAAACTATAAATGTAATTAAAAACCAAAAACGATTAGAAATATTTTGTTGATCGGTATAAATATTTTCATTTTGGTTAAATGTGTTAATAGCATTATATTCTTCCTTTTGTTTTTCCATTTGTGATTTTTGTTCCAATAATTGTTGATAAGATTCATTTAATTCTTCTTGTTTTTTATTTTTTTCTTCTATTTGTTCTTTTATTTGAGGATTTATGTTTAAAAGAGCTTTTGCTATTTGTTTATTTAAATTTAGTAATTTATCATTAAATACTTTCATTACACTAATAGCTGCCGTTTGTTTTTTAATTAAAGCAGAATCTGTATCTAATCCAGTTGTTATTGAACCATCACCAGTTCTTGTCCAACAATATCTTTTTACAGGATTAAATGTAGCACCAGAACATTTATCATCGGACGCACACATAGACATACAGTCAGATTCATTAGAAACAGTTGCTTCTTTTAAACCTTGTGATCCCCACCATGTTCTGCCTTTTAATGAAGTAAATGAAGATGTATCAGCAGAATTATTTGAATCTGTATTTTCTAATGAACTTATATAATTTTGAACAGCTTCTTGATATTGTTGAAGTGTAACTTCATACTCTTTTTTTAAAACTTCTATTTTTATTAAAGCTTCTTTTGTTTTATCATTATTTATTTCATTAAAATCATCCATAATATATATAAATAAAGAAAAGTTATATTTCTAAGATATAGTTTTTATTAGGAAGCTTCTAAAATTATAACCAGCAAAAAAAGAGAACAAACTAACAAATGGTAATATAATATATATATTATTTGTAGATGGGTTTTCAGGTGAATTATATATATTTTTTAAACTATTATGACTATTATATTTTTTATTATTACTAGAATAATTTTCTTTAAACTTGTCCAATGAATTATTTAAAGATTTTTTTATATATTTGTCTAATTCTGGATTAATCATTGGATTCTTTAATTTATTACCAAAATAAAACATAAACTATATATTCAAAAATAATACAATTTATTTACGAATTATTTTGTTTTAATTACTTTAGATTTAAAAAATGTTCCTAATATTAGACCTACAATAAGTATTCCACATATTAACTCAACATTATAATAATATTGTTTGTTATACTCTTCTTTGGAATCATTTATTAATATTTCAGATCCATTTTTAGTATTTTGTAAATTTCCCAGTAATTTCATTGATTCATCATATATTTTCTTTTCCTTATTTAATTTATTTGATACTTCTTTCATTTGATTGTCTAAAATTTCAATATTTTTATTAATATCATTTGTAGTTATAAATAAATCCTTACTCATAGATTGTAATTGACCTTTACTATTAACATAATAATTTTGAAATTCATTAACTTCTGGATTTTTATTATAATAAACATAATATTTTTTAAAATCATCTAAAGCTGAAAAAAATTGTTTTTCTATATTATTTATTTTTTCATCAAATTGTTGTGATTTATTTGGAATTTCATTAGTAGTCATCATGCTTTTATATATTATACTTTTTTATTTTATTTTTTTTTACTAGGTTATAAACGTAGTAAAAAAAAGTATAATTTACATTACTAATTTATTTATATACAAATTCTATAATATGGTGCTGAAATTGCTGTCTTACTTGGTCTAATTATTTCACATACTTCACCAGGTCTAATACCAATTGCTTGAGCTACTGGATCAAAACGTGAAATATCTGGAAATTGAACATCATTTACAATATTATATCTATTTTTTATTTGAATGGTTTCATTTATGGATAAAACACGATGAGGTGGTACTAAAATATGATCCAAAATATTAAATTGTAGTCTTTTTAACGGTTGAATAATAATAAATATTTTATCAGTCTCCCAAATATGTTTTACTGTATTCACTAATGTTTCATTCACTTCATCTTTTACAATAATAAATAATGTATCATCTTTTGATAAAATCTCTTCAACATTAAATAAATCATCAATCATTTCTTGTAAATTATTGGGTCTTAAAGCTTTTGCTAAATAATATCTAATATATATTTTCTTCTTTTTTACTTCATTTTTATCTTTTTCCTCTTTTTCTAAAATCATATCTAATTGATTATTTATTTTCATTGTATTTACTTCATTTATACTAAATCCTTTATAGTCATAAACATTATAATCTTGTTTTCCCATTAATTCTAGAACAACATTTCTGGATTTATATATCTGAGAAATTAAACTACTTGTGTTTTGAGTTGCCATTCTTATTATAATATAGACATATTGATTTTATTTTGTTTCAATTTTAATTTATATTTTTAATTATTTTTAGAATATTATTTTTTTTGTATTACTACTACTACTTGTATCATTTGTACTTGTATCATTTGTACTTGTATCATTTGTAATTGTATAATTTGTAATTGTATCAGTTGAATAACTACTTGTACTTGTATCTAATTTGTCTTCTACGGATAATAAAGGTAATTTTTTTGTTAGTTCTTCTTGTATTGAAATAGGTTTTTTGATTGTTTTTAATGGATCTTCTATTTTTCCTTCCAATTTACTAAATTCTTTTGACATTGATTGATATCCTCCTTTTAATACTTCTAATTGTTTTCCAACTGGTAAAGCATTAAAGTATGGTTCTAAAACATTATCATTTTGATTACTATTATTAGTTGAAAATGTTTGTTCTTCCATTGTATTTTCTTGTCTACCACTCTTTTTTATAATTTCTCTCATTACTATTTCTCTTTCATTTGGTTCCATTTGTAATATTTTAGATTGACTTTCTCCATTTAACATATTAAACGAAGCATTCATATTTGGGTCTGAAAATAAATTTATTGATCCGCCAGAAAAAGGGTTATATGGTGGTGATTCTGGATTATATGCTGGTGGAGGTGATTCTGATTCTAGTCCTGATGGAGGGCTAAATGAAGGTGTACGAGGATTAAAAGCGGGAGAACCAGGTGCCGTTGGAGGTGATTCTGGTATAAATTCTTGATCTTCTGATTCAAAGTTTTGAGGTTCAACATTTACCACTTCTTTTACAATATTCTCCTTTTCTTTCTTTTCATTATCAACCATTCTAATTTTAATTTCCATTTCTAACTTATAGTTTTCTATAATTTCTTTTATACTTCTTTCGGCTAAGTCTCCAGGTTCTATATGTAATAATTTATCTATATTTCTAGATTGATAACATAAATTTGTTAGTTGATCTATATTATCTTCAGTAATAATTCTCATTTGTATATTCATTACTTGTAATTCTTGTATTAATAGTTTTAAAGCATATGGAATTCGTAAAACACTAAATGAACGTCCAAATTTACTGATAGCATCCAATATTTCTTGGCCTTCTACATTTTTATTAAAAACTAATGGTCCATCAGCAAAAGGACTCAAAAATAAGTTTTTATCTGGATTATAAACAGCTATAGCACCTGTTTTATTACATACTGCCATATAATATTGGTCGCCTCTAACCATATATGATTCATTTAAGAAATATGATAATCCATGTGCCATAATTCCATCACGTTCCATTTCACCTATTTTTAAACCACCGTCATTAGCTCTACCTTGATTTGTTTGACGAGTTAAAAAGTTACGTTTACCTGTAGCGCGATAATTAATTTTATCTTTTACCATATGTTTCAAACGCATATAATATGTAGTTCCTATAAATATTTCTGAATATATTTGTTGTCCTGAAAAACCATTATATAAAATTTGATTACCACTATGATGATAACCTACTTTTGTTAACATTTGGCCATATGTATCATAATTAGATCCTTTTGTTGAAAATGCTGTACAATCTCCATATGCACCATACATACAACAGGCTTTTCCAAATAATGATTCTACTAATTGTCCAATTGTCATACGAGATGGAAGTGCATGTGGATTAATAATTAAATCGGGTCTAATTCCATCAGCTGTAAATGGCATATCTTCTTCAGGGATTATTATACCTATCGTGCCTTTTTGTCCAGCGCGACTAGCCATCTTATCACCAATAGCTGGCAATCGTTCTTCACGTATTCTAATTTTAGCAATTCTAAAACCTTCTTCTCCTTCAGTCATGAATGCTTTATCAACAAATCCTAATTGTCCTTTTTTTGTTGTAACAGAATTATCAATATAACTTCCTTTTTGGTCAGGACTTGTAGTGACTTCACCTATTATTATAACACGATCGTCAATTTCTGTATTTTCTTTTACTAAACCATATTTATCTAATTTACTATAATCAAATCCATCTTTAATACCTTTTACATTTGGTTTAGATTCAATATTTGAAAAAAATGTATTAACGTTATTTCCAGATACCTTGGAACTCTCTTCTCTTGATTCATATGTAGTATAATAAGTTGTTCTAAATATACCTCTTTTAACAGAACCTTCATTTATTAAAATAGCATCTTCAACATTATATCCAGTATATGACATAATAGCAACAATAGCATTTACACCATATGGTTGTTCTTCATGATTTATATACTCTAAATATCTGGATTTTACTAGAGGAGTTTGACCATAATTTAATATAACTCCCATTTTATCCATTCTCATTAGGAAATTGGAATGATATACAGAAACAGCTTGTCTACTTTGACCACAAGAAAAACAATTACGCGGATAAGGATTTTCTTCAGGATAAATAATAGAATTACCCATAACACCTAATATTAATGATGGGTCAATTTCACAATGTGTATAATATTTATTGGATTTTAAATCTTCTGGTCTAGTACATATCAAAGCATTTTCTTCTTCTGAAGTATCTAGATAATCTATTATCGCACGATTTTTTTCAAAAAATTCTAATAAATTTTCTAATGAATTATAACCAGGATATAATGTGTTTACATCATATAAAATATTATTACGAACATTAAAATATGTATCATTTTTCTTTTCAAATCCAGAAATAACTTGATTCCATGTATATTTTCTAGAATCCAATATATCCTTAATTGTTCCATGATCATATGAAAGTTTACTATATATAACTTTTCCATTATCTTCTATTTTCATATCTCTATAAAAAATTGGTCTAGTCAATCTTCCACTATCGGTATAAATATAAAGAATATTAGATTCATAACTGAATGATATACTAGTGAAAACGGGTATTACGCCATTTCTTCTAAAAAGTTTTAATATATTTGTGCTATGAACTGGATTATCTACGACACCAACCCAATTACCATTTACAAAAACTTTTGTTGAAGAAGCTAGAATATTTGGTTTACACTCATTTAAAAGTTTTAAAGGTGTATTTGCTCTTAACCATTTAATAATAGGATATGAAGAAAATCCATTTGTTATAGCAGTGCTAATAGATATATGTTTATGTAAACCAATATTTGCGCCATCAGGTGTATCTACAGGATCAATAATTCCCCATTGTGTGCTATGTAATAAATGTGGACCAACAATTTTAGCAGTTGGGTCTAAAGGTAAATTAATTTTACGTAAATGAGAAATATATGTAAACCATGATAACCGATTTAAATCTTGTACTAACCCTAATCTTTTAGTATTTACATCGGCACCCCAATTACCTTTAAATCCTTTTTTAAATCCATCTTCTAATAATCTATCTTTAAATAATTCTTTCAAATTATCTTCAATCAAACTAACAAAAGTAGTTCTATATTTACCAGGATGGTAATAAAATTCTTTATCAATTTTTAAGAAAATATTACGATTTTGTATTAAATAATATTCGCGAAATAAATCATATATTAAAGAACCAGATGTTTCAACTCGTTTAAATTTAAAGTTATCACGATCGGTTGGTGCTTCCTTTTGTGAAAAAACTCTTAATAATTTATTAACCATAAATCCAATAAAATATGCTTTATTTAAAAAATTATCTTCACCTACGTGTGGTAAAAAGTAATCCATTAAAATTTCTTGAACAGCAGAAACAGTTTGTCTTTTAGTAAATTTACTAATAAATTCTAATGCTATTTGTTGTGTAAAAATAGTATTTGCGTCATGAATAGATGGAATAAATAAATCTATCATATTTGAATTAGCTTTTAAATCTAATAAACAATATTCAATAATTGATTTATCAGAAATAACACCTAATGCTCTCATTAAAATAAACAGGGGTATAGGTTTTTTTACATTAGGAATATCAATAACAATTTGATTATTAGAGTAAGTAGCATCAGGGGCTATAATTTTAGCGGATGTATATCTAATTGGTTTGGAACTATCTTCAGATACAGAATGTATTTCACAAGAATAGCTATATAATTCATCTTTTTTATATTTTCTTACATAAAGCATATTATCAGCAAATTTTTCTTGACTAACAATAACTTTTTCTTTTCCACCAATAATAAAATAACCACCATAATCATTCCGACATTCTCCCATATTAAAACGCGTTTCTGTAGATAACCCTTTTAAAATACATAAATTTGAATGAAGCATAATAGGAAAACGACCAAGATATATTTTTTCAAAAGTTTTGGTTTCTTCTATTTTCTCTCCACTATCTGTGTAATGAGAAAACTCAACATCAATATCATAATGTATAGTTACACCATAATTCATACTTCTTAATCTAGCATCATTTGGATACATATAATGTGGATATGGTTTGTTTCCTTCTTCAAATGAAGAATCATCATAAATAATAGGTTTTCCAAAATACAATTTGTCTCCATTTTTGCCTCCAAAATATAAACGACATTCTCTTGGTGAAATTTGACTAGTTTTTTTGGATATGGTTTCTTCTTCACGTTCTACAAATCTAATAGGATTATTTTCACGAAAAATTTGAAAAATGCCTTTTGAAAAAAAATCATTATAAGAGTCTAAATGATGTGCTACTAAATTATATGGATTATCTTTAAAATATTTATCAATTAAATTCCAAGAAATTGTGTCCATTATATTAATATAATGTTATTTTTTTATAATAATATTATCAATATTATTATAAAATATAATTAAATTATAAAAGTCATTTTTTTCTAGTAGATCTTGTTTTATTTTTAATTTTTCTGTTTTTGTTTTTGTTAGTTTTTCCTCCTTTTTCTAATGTAAAAATTCCTTCTTTATTATAATTGGACGGTAAATCGGAAATTTTGAATCTTCCTTTTGTATAAGATTTGGGATTTTGATTTTTACTATTTATTATCCTCTCTTTTAATTTAATTAAACTAACAATAATATTATCAATTTCTTCACTAATTTCTTCACTCATTATAATATTAATAAATAAAAAATTATATTTTTTTCATAGATTTCTTTTTATTATTATTTTTCTTTCCATTATTTCTAATACTTCTACGTTTTAAATCTCCTTTTGAATAAGTATTTGTTATAGAAAATTCTGTCCATTGTTGTTGAGGTCTATCTTCTAAATAAGGTCTTAAATAATCCCATTCTGCATTTTCATCACAAAATTTATCTTTTAAAAATGGTATACCACATGAGTTTCCCCATCGCAATAAAAATGACATATTCTGTGCCATAGTAGTGTCACAAATATTACCATCTAACGCACCACGTGGTTGAAAAGGTTTGGGTCTAGATGGATCTGACATATATTCTCTAGCATCTAATTCATAATGAGAACAACATGTTCTTGAACATGGATTTTCTTTTCTTAAATATACATCATAATGATCTGATATGATTTGTTTTGCGATTTCAATATCTAAATGTCCTTTCCATTGCTCCATTAATTCTTTTAATCTAACACGTCTTGCGCCTTGATGACGTCTTATATCATCAAAACCAGTATTAATACATTCTAAATTACGAATCCTTGGATCATAAGGAGCATTAAAACCAATAAAATAACCATTTTTTGTTCTTTCTATTTTATGGAATCGCAATCCTAATTCTATACGCATAATTTCATTAGTATTTGTATCTCCAAATAACCAAGAATTTGCATAATCACCTGAATTACCATCTAATAACATTTTTTCATAATCATCTAATGTTTTTCCATATTGCATAGCATTACGTATTCTACATGAAATTGGTATATTATTTTGATAAGCAAAAAAACCACCAATCGTTGTTTCCGTTCCAATTATTCCAGCACTTGTTACAAAAAAATCTGTTCCTGACCATATCCATCCAGGAAATCCCATCATTAAAATACGATTACCTGTGGGTGGATTTAAATCTACAACATATTTAGCTAATTGACCATCTACGAAATTTGAAAAATTATTATGTGCGACAACAATTTTACCATCTTTAGTCCAATCGCCATTAGCAATAAAAGCACTACATCTTTCTTGTTGTCCAGCACCACCTTCTTTAGATCCCATTGTTGTTTTTACATTTCCTTTTACTGCTATAGATTCTTCTTCAGGTAAATTAGCCCAAAAACTCTCTGTTAAAGTAAAATAATTATTCCAAGCAACAACTTCATCAACACACCAATTTGAACCTTTAGCAAATCCACTCATCTCTTCATAAAATTCTTCAAAATTATCTTTAATTTTAGGAGTATAATACTTTCTACAACATTCAACAAAAAAATTCCATTCAACTCCATAGTCATTATATATGCTGAAATTTAATATTTCTTTTACTTTTTTCATATCATTTTTTATTAATTTTCCATAGGCATATCCACGTTCAAAAGGCTTACCTTTTATTGAAATATAAATCCAACCATTCATATCATATCTTATACCATTTTTAATCTTTATTATATTTGACATATTTTATATAATAAAGACATATTATTTTTTAGAACTAATTTTCTTCTAGTCTTTCATCTTCTTCTACTTCTGATATTTCAGCATAATCAACCATTTTTTTATTATCACCTAAAGTATTATATCTCAAAGACCTTATAGTCGCATGAGTTTTATCTGGATTAGAATTTACTGGATGAGTTGGGATTGGAATACCAAAAACCTTGGATATTAAATGAAAGAAACTAACAAAAAATCCAAATAATATGATAAAGAAAGCAATTATATCACTTCTATTCACTTTTTGTTTCAAATAAAATCTATTTATTAACAATATTAAACTAAATTGAATAATAATTAGCAAAAATGTATCTTGTGTTGGTGTTACTAGTTTATATTTATCACCAACCATTACAGTAAATGTCATAACTATCCAATCTAACCAAGCGAATGGAATAGCCATTTTATAAGCTTCCCACATAGACAAATTTTTGTAAGGTAAAGTTACAAATTGACCCCACATGGAGAGACTCTGTGCCAATATAAATAATGATATAAACAATAAATAATATGGTAAATTTTTAAAATATGAATAATCCATTTTATATATTATATATAGTTTTATACTTTTTAAAAGTATAGCAAAAATACTTTTTATACTTTTTATACTTTTTGCTATACTTTTTTTAAAAGTATATTTATATAATGAATTTTATTTATACATTTTTACTATGGTTATTTCTAAATATAATGATTGGATTAACAATGGATTTCGCATTATTCACTCAAACCACTCCTGCTATGAAAGATGCTGGTATATTATCAAAAATCTTATCATCTGAGTTTTGGGCATCCGTTGAATGGATGTTTTTAATTCCTGCTAATAGAATTGGTAATTCATTTTTATCCGCAGCACAAATTTCATTATCTTCTTATGTTTTTGACTTTTTAGCCCAATTATGGTCTAATGCTTTTTGGTTAAAACTAACAACAACAATTGATGATTATACTGGTATGTTTTTAATTTTATTTGGAATGTATGCTTCTAAATATGTTGTATTTGGATAAAAATGTATTTGGATAAAAATATATTTGGATAAAAATATATTTGAATAAAAATATATTTGAATAAACCATTAATTAAATTTTGAAGATTATGATAATGAAGGAAATCCATAATATAATGGATGTTCATCTGAATTTTTTATGTAATTTTTTGGTGGTTCTACTCCTAAAAAGCCTGCTTTTAAATTATTTTGATAAACCATATTTCCATTCATTGTATTAATATTGGTCGGAGTAGTATAATCTAATTTTTTACCAAATCCTGTTCCATCTGGATAACCAATTGTAGGCATTCTAGTAAAACTTTCTTGTAAACGATTTCTTATTTCTTTGTAAAATATTTGATTCATTGAAAATAATACAATAATAAATATCATCAAATAAATAATACTTTGTATTTTGCTCATATTTTATATAATATTATATAAAATATTAGTAAATTTTTTTAGTAGAAATGTTTATTTTTTATTCTTTTTGTTATTTTTTTGATACATCATTGCTAATCCAAGAATAACAAATAAAAGAATAAATGGTAATAATACTAAAAACCAAGCAATTCCTTTATGTCCATCTTTGCATATTAAATTCAAAATCCATGTCCAGAATAGAATATATACAATCTTGACAATAAAAACAGCTAAACAACTAGGAACATTACAAGAAAAACTTCCTAAAGTATATTTCTTATTGTTTCCCATATTTTGAATAGCAGCAATAACAATTGCTAAAACAGAAATAATAAAATATACATATGCCGGAGTACATAATTGACTTAATTTGGTTGGAAAAGCCATTGTTATGAAATATATTTAGAAAAAAATTAATTAGTATATTATTTAATCAATTGATCTTTATAGGGTAATGGATTTACAGGAGCACTGTATCCATTTAACGCATTATATGCTGACTTTACATTATAACTTATATCACTTCCTAAATTTAATAAATCTTGAGGTATTAAACCACCTCCTGAAGAGCTATTTTTTAAAGAATTGGTTATTGATTTTGAACTTGCGTTAGAGCTAGTTCTTGCGTTAGAGTTAGTTCTTGCGTTAGAGCTAGTTCTTCGTTTTAATTTCTTTTTTTTATTATCTTCTTTTTTTTTTGTTTCATATTCATATCCACCTACCATACTACTAAGTGTTTTATAACCAGCATCAGCGTCAGCTGTTAGCATTTGTAACGCGGGGTCATTATTAATAACTTTTCCTATAGGAGCTAGATAATTTCTATTGGCACCTATACCATCCATGCCAGGCCATTGATTAATACTTGTATTCCATGCCTGACCAACAAATGGTCCAGGAACTGGAGCTGCTGGTTTATAAAAATTACCTCCACTTTGTGGAGGAGGAACAACCGGAATTTGACTACATGTGGCACATGTGCCTCCATTTTGACCAGTACCCAATATTGGAGGATATTGTGATTTACCATAATCAATATTTCCACCAAATTGATTCATTTGTTTCCATGATAATGGAGCAATTGGACATCCACAAGAACCACAACCAGATCCACCTTTCAAATTTCTATTTAAATAACAATTTCCAGGACAATTAGGACCACAATTACAATTACTTGAACAATGACAATTAGGTCCACAATTAGTACATGATTTTTTACCTAAAGATGAAAAAAATTTTTTTTTATTACTTACATTATAACAACTTTTATTATGTTTATGTTTTTTAGCACAACCAATCATGGAATAAATATTTTTCTTCGTTTTTGTAGCTTTATTTCTTCCTTTATTACTACGTTTAGACTTTCGTGACATCTATATAATATAGTGTTAAAAAAACCTTTTTTAAAAGGTAAATTTAATATTTGGCTCTTACTACGTTAAACCTTTTCAAATGCTTATAAAGGTGTATTTGTTTGGTTAAACCTTTTTCAAAGGTTTATAAAGGTATATTTGTTTGGCTAAACCTTTTCAAAGGTTTAATTTATTCAATATCAACATGTGTTAACATATGTCTTCTACAACACATTTTTTTTAAGTTTAATTCATCTAAAACTTCTCCTTCAGGAGTTTTTTCACTATATTGCTGTGTTAAATAAATTACTTTATCAACATGAAGTTCTCTTGTCATTTTTCTTTTTCTAACTTCTTCACAATAATAGCGATATTTATCCGCAATGACAGTTCCACAAGTAAAACATTTAATAGGAATTAGCATTTTCTATTATATTATTATTAAATATATTTATATGTATTTAAAATTAAATCAATTTTTTATAATATAAATAATATGTTTTCACAATTGTGCGAACTCATAAAAAAAACAAATGACGAACGTTTAAATTGGGATGAATATTTTATGTCAATAGCGTTGCTTGCTTCACAACGAAGTCCATGTAAAAGACTACATGTTGGTTCAGTTATAGTAAAAGATAATAGATTAATATCAATGGGTTATAACGGATATATTCCAGGTGCTCCACATATTTCAAGATTAAAAGACGAGCATGAACAATCAATAATTCATAGTGAAGTTAATGCGTTGGCAGATTGTGCGAAAAGAGGATCATCATTAAAAGATTCAAAAATATATGTAACACATTATCCATGTATAAATTGTTTTAGATCTATAGCAGCATGTGGAATAAAAGAAGTAATTTATTTGTCAGATTATAATAATGATGAAATTGTAAAACAATTAGCCGAAGATTCGCAGATAAGCATAAGGCGGATAATTGTGCCTACATAATGTAGGATAGCGATTTAATATATTTTTGGATTTGTACCTACATACATGAAGGTATCTATGCTACATAATGTAGGAGCCTTTTTTTTAAATTATGCTATTGGACCCCTACATTATGTAGATATTCGTTTACCCATATAATAATAGCTATCAATTGTTAACAATTTGCCATCTTTATCTGTCTTATATGTAGGACCATTTATTGATCCAGCAACACATTTTCTATTACCCATGTTAGTTGTTAGAACACAGCATCTTGTTTCGGCACAATTTGATTCTGTTAGTTTGTTACATTCTTCTTCTAATTCAGATGATTTCCCTAAATAACTTTCACAAAAACTATCCGATGGTTGTAATTTCATCTGCGTATATTCTTTGCTAATATTGATTCCTGAATCAAAATTTATTCCTGATTCAGAATTTGTTCCTGAATCAAAAGTTTCTACTGTAACTTCTTGAATTAATTTTGATTGTGGTTTAGGAGGATTCAAATTTATACCTTTTAAATTTATTATAACTAACAAAGTTATTACAACAATAACTATTATCAAAATATTTAGATAATTCTGTTTTATAAAATCAACTAAATTGTTCATATATTATTCAATTTTTAAAACTTATATTATTTTGATTTTTTTATTTTATTCGTATATTTTATAAATGGCTCGTTCTAAATCTCATCGTAAATCTCGTCGTAGATCTAGTAAAAAGAATATCATTAATAAAACTTATGACCAAAGTATTAATGTAGTTAAATCTACTAGTAGAAAATATATGCCTAAAGTAAAATCTGGATTAGAAGATGTCGGTTTAAAAGTTGTTAGTACTGGTTCAAAAACAATTCCTTTCTTACAAAATATGACTCGTAAATTCTTTGGATTGTTTTCTAGTAAAAAATCAAAATCAAGAAAAAATAGAAGACATTAAACATCCAATAAAATTTAATATTTATATTTCTTCTAATGTTATTCCTATAGTCGTTTTTGTTTTTTTATATTGTTTATTTGTTTTATGTATTTCATCATGACATTTTGAACAAAGATTTACTAAATTAGCTGTATTGTTTTTATTAAATGTTAGTCCATTTTTTTTTATTATACCCTTATCATTTGCTTCATTTTGAAAAATCAAATGATGAACATCTACAGCTGGATTTTTTAAACATTTTTCACAAATACCGCCTTTTATATGTTTCGCATTAAAATGTGATCCTTTTTGTTCTAGTATACTTCCTGATTCTGGATGATATTTCATACGAATTTTATGTGCGTTTTCTAAAAAATCATCTGGTAATGAAAGTGATTTACATACTTCTAACCCATACATATTATTTCCAGGACCATCCTTTAGTTTTCTATCATAGACTAACGTATCACGTTCTAAATCGTATATAACGCTCATATGTTTCATACCTACATTATGTAGGGACGTAATCTCATCATAACCAATTATTTCATGAAGATGTGTAGCAAATATGAAGGAACAACCCAATTTTTCAAGCGTTTGAATACCAGATACAAAAATACTTACAGCACTTATACTTTCTGTACCTGAACAGAGTTCATCACCCAATACTAAACTATTTTTATTTGCTAGACGTAAAATAGTTCGCAATTCGGACATTTCTACAGCAAAAGTTGAAAGCCCTTTGAATATATTATCGTTACCTAAAATACGTGTAAATATATATTTATATGGACTATATTTATAACTTGATGCTGGAACATACAACCCAGCTTGAGCCATTACAACAGAAATACCTAATGCCCGAATAAAACTAGTTTTTCCTACTGCGTTTGTTCCATAAAGAAGTATACCATCTAATTCATTATTTCCTTTTCCAATTGTTATATCATTCGCTACATATAATTCTGTTTGTTGAATCTTTTCTATTAAACAATGTCTTAATTCTTTTACTTCAATAAATGATTTATCATTCTTTTCTATTTCTGGTTTACAATAATTATATTTATCAGCAATAAATGCCTTCGCATAAATTAAATCAAAATATGTAATTAGTTCATTTATATTTGTTAGTTCATCTTGAAAATCTTGTAACTTCTTTACTATATTTTTGTATACCTTTGAAACTGTATCTATTAAATTAACCTTTATTGAACCTACATTTTTACAAAGTTGGTTTATTTGATTATTTGTTATCACTTTATTTGAGGCTGATTGTTTATTATATTCTAATTCTAATAATAAATTAAAATTTGTTTCAACACCTGAATAACTTGATCTATATTTTAATATTACACTATTTTTGTTTTTTATTAATTCTTCTAATATTTTACATCTTCTATCTGTTGCTATCAAACTGAAATTATTCTTTTCTGTTTCATGTATTTTTACATATGATTTTATATCTTCATCTTCATTGTCATCGCAATCGTTTTCTTGTATTTTCTTCTTTTTTATAATATTTTTTTTAGAACCTGTTTCATAATTTGATATTAATGAACTAAAATAGGAACGACATATTTCTAATTGGTCTTGAGAATCCATTAAAGTTTTTATCATATTATCTAATTCAACATCTACGCCATTTTTTATAAAACTTTTTTCAATCTTTTGAATATTATCTATATCTCTACAATCTTCTAAAATGAATACTTCTTGTAAATAATTTAAAACTTTTTCTGTTTCATCCATAAAATCAACAAAATTATTTATTTTTAGTTTTAAATATTCCTTTATATATTCATTTCCTTCCTCAATACAAAAATTATATAATAATTTCGCAGTACATATAGATGAATATAATTGATATATTGATTTGGGACTAACTTTTTGTAACATTATTTGACGCATTATTTTTGATATATCTTTTATATGAACTAACATAGTTTTTACAATATTATAATCATTTTTAGATAACAATTTTTCTATAATATCATATTCTGATTGTAAATACTTTTCATCAGTTACAGGATTTAAAAAATTATATGTGAATTTTCGTTTACCCATTGGTGTTATACATTCATTTAACATCTTTACAACTGAAGAATATTTACCTCTATAATCTCCGTCAGTTTCATCTATAATATTCAATTGCTTTAATGAATGATTTGCTAATATTAATTTATTACTTGTATTTTCTAAAGTAGGTTCTCCAATTTTGTAAATTAAATTTGGATTATGTTGATAAATAAAATCTAATAAATAACAAAAACTTTGAGTAGCATAAACATTTTCATTAAATATTCCCATAAATGAGTTTACATCGCTAATTTTATAAAACTTATTTAATAATTCTAATTGATATTTTTGTTTTTCACAATTTAAAGCTCTTTGTATATTTCCTTTATTATTTTGTGAATTTGTATAATCAATAATATGTAATGATTTGCTTTTTATATTTATATAACTAACAATATCATCTATTTCTGCCATTGATAAATTTGATATAATTATTGATTCACTTGGGTTATAAATAGAAATAAATCGTTCTAATTCATCAAATGTACATGGGTTCTTTATATAAATTTCATTATATTCCATTATACTAGTGGTTCCTGTAAAAATATCAATTACTGAAGCACCTATATAAACATTATTTCTTAGATCTTTATTTTTTCTTAATTCGTTATAACATTTCTTACTTTCAATCCAAATACAACACGTATGGTTTGTTATTTTTTCTGTTTCAATTAAAAAATATGTTCCTGGAGAATAAATACCAGTTAAACTTCTCGTTGTATTAGCACATTGTTCATCTTGTTCATAAACAGCAATTGTATAACCAGAATCTTGTAATTTTTTTATATATTTATCTAACAAATGATCCTTAAATCCAGCCATAACAACCGAATCAAAACCACAACAAACTTTTTTATCTACTACATTCAAGTCGCAAATTCTGGACAAATCCATAATATTACTTGAATAAATATTATGATTTTTATCTTTTAATCCATAAACTTCAAAAAAAGCACCTACTTGCATTAATACTATTGTTAGTTGTCCATATTCATCAATATGTTTTTTTGTTTTTTCAAAATAATCTTTGATTAAAGACATATTATTATTAATATATCTTTAAACTATCTTTAAGCTATCTTTAATTTGTTTTTGTTTTTACATGTTTTTTATTTTGCTTTATTACATTATAATTGGCATTCTTATTATTTAAAGTATTAAATAAAAATACTTTGGAACTTATATAATTTTTACGTGATATTATCGGAATTGTATAATGAAATGTTTTTAAAACAAATAAAGAATATTGAATATACCATGGAACATAATTATAATTCTTTAAATCATCAATTACAATATTTTTATTTTTATTATCATATATTGCTATTTCACATTTTATATCAATAAATTTACCACATTTTATTTTATATCCAATTATATTAATACCATTCAATATCCAATCTACTTTATCAAAATCCTCATATTTTACATGTAAAATATTTTGGAGTTTAAAAATTGTACTATTAAAATTATCAGTAAATATAGCAATATCAATATCACTTTGTCCATGATGGTAATCAGGTCTATTAATTGATCCATAAAAATATAAATCTGTTTCTAAATAATCCCCTATTTTATATAAAAAATCTTTTACTTTTTTGGGTAAATCATTTCTTATGTTTTTCATTTTTTCAATATCATTATTATTTGTATTCATTTATATATAATTTTAAAAGAATAAAAATATATTTATTATTTTAATCTTTATTCTGAATTCAGAAAATTATGTAAAAGTGTTTCTTTGTTAGTATTAATAACCTCACCGGTTAACATTGCGGATTCAAAAGTTTTTCTTAAAATATCCGCTGGACAAGTACTTCCTACTTTTATAATACCGTGTTGTCTTAAATATTTACGCACATCAGTTATATTCGTTTTTTTTAGTTCTTTCTGTGTATTAATAATATTTTTTCTAGTTTGTTTATCTTTTATTAATACACCTACTTTTCTTAATTTATCCGATTTACCTAATCTGAATTTACGTTTTATTGTCTTTTTTAAATATTGTTTTGGATTTTCTTTTTCTAATTCTTCTTCACGATTTTTTATTAGTTCCTCAATATCAGGTATAGAATTCTTTTTTTCTTCAAAATCAGATAGCTCTGGTAAACTATCTATATTTGTGTTTTTTTGTTTCATCTCTTTTTCTATTTTATTTAATTCTTCCATATTTTTCATTTTTGATGCTGTTTCTTCATCTTGAAGTTTTTTTAATTTATTTTTTATTTGTTCCAATCTCTCTTCTCTAGATATTTTTGGAATAACAACTGGTTCCAAAATGATTGGTGTAGCACCTTGTAATAATATATTAGTATTTTCTTTAGGAGGTGTAGGAGGTCTTATTAAATTTGGTATTTCTGGATGTTCCTTCATGTTTGTTAGTTCTTTCCATTCTCTGTACGTCTTTTTTTTCCCATTTTTTAAACAACCATAAGGTATACCATCTTCAGATTTATAATTAACAGTAAAAACTTCACTTGAGTTTAAGTTTGGTTTATAATTTTCAGATAATTCAGGGGGTAAATCTAATGAAATATCGTATGAAGGTGTAGTTTCTATTGATGTAGGAATTGTATTGGAATTATTTTTAAATGTTTTATTATTTAAATATTGTTGTTGTTTTTGTTTTTTTGATAAATCAGACAAATAATTAATCGCACCATAAAATTCATCAGAATATGTATTACTATTACTATTACTATTATTATCCGTTTGTTTTAATTCTTTAGTTTTATGTTCTTTTATTCTTTTCAATAATTTATTTTTTAGATTATTAGAAGATACAATGGGATTCAAAGATGGTGTTTCTTTTTTTTCTCTATTTTTTCTTGTTTTATTTCCTGATAATTTAAATAATTCTGGATTAATTTGAATAACTTTTTTTTTAGTAGACATATGATATATAATAAAAAAACAATTTTATAATTGAAACACAAATAAATATCTAAACATACATACTTGACATTATTTTATTTGATTTATCTTTTTCTAAATTTTTTAAATATATTTCCAATCCTTTATCTATATCTTTAATCGTTATTAATTTCTTTAATGATGAATCTAAACAAAAAACTCTTCTACTATGAGCTATTTTTGTTTTGGCAAATAGATTTTCTATATCTCTTCCATAAGATTTAAAATGTAATTTATTTTTTTCAAACCATTCTACTTGTATTTTTGAATTATCATCTAAAAACCAACCAGCATCTCCAATTTTTTTTAAGAAAATTTTATAAAGATCTTCTGCTGTATATTCTTCTGTTTTAAATCTCCAAGTAAATCTTGATTTTAATCCTTGATTATAATTAAAAAAACAATTATTTAATTCATTTTCATATCCTGCTACAATTACCATTAAATTATCTTTATGATCGCTTAAAGCTTCACACAATGTATCTATACATTCTTTTGAAAAACTATCGCGTTTTTCTTCATTTCCTAACGCATATGCTTCATCAATAAATAAAACACCCCCTAAACATTCTTTTATAATATCTCTTGTTTTTAAAGACGTTTGTCCTAAATAACCGGCAATTAAATCTGATCTTGTTACTTTTTTAAATGTACCTTTTGTTAAAATACCCATTTTTGAAAAAATAGAACCAATTATTTTTGCTATTTCAGTCTTACCCGTTCCAGGAGGACCATAAATAACAGTATGCATAAAATCATTTTCTTTGACTTCTGAATTTTCTTGTATTGTATGTAAATTTTGTATATAAAATACTATTTGGTCTATGATATTTTCTTTAAGACATTTCATACCTATCATATTATTTAATTGAATAAGAGGTTCTTTTATTTTATGTAATGCGCTCATTTTAATATTATATTCTGTATTTTTATCATCTGGATACTTTTCAATTAACCCAATTAAATCATTTAAATTATTTATTTCAACTTCTATATGTACTTTATTTTTCTTATAGATAGTTGGATTAGAAATAATATTTATATTATTGGCTTCAGATTCATATAAATTTTGCTCATATTCATTTGGATCACGGTTTTTTTCAATTGCTGCTATTAATGTATCTAATATATTTCTACCTATAAAATTTTTATTTGTATAATCTGAATCATGAAAATTTTTATCTACATTTTTTATAAAATGTTTAATATTTGTTTTTTCCGAAACCTCTGGATTATCTGAAAATGTACATTTTTTTCTTACTTCATTGTAATTTTTTTTATCCAATTCAATCAAAAAATTATTATAATTATTAATATCAGTATGAGTTCTAACAAATATTTTTTTTTGATTTTTTTTATTCATCATAATATCTATAATTATAATTATACATAATATTTATATCATTTTTTGTTAAAACTCACATTTCCCTTATCTAAATTACTTGTTAGACATTGTAATAATTTATTTTATTACTATTTGTTTTTTATTCTAATTATTTGAAAACATAAAAAAATACAATATATACAAGATAATCAATACATACATATTTTTTTTATTTATTATCTAATTATCCAATATCCAAAAATGTCTTCGTTTTCTATTTTTATATAATTGGTAGGTGTTTTAATTCGAACTTCAATTATATACATTTTTTGGTCTTTTGATTTATATAAAACGAAACAAGTATAACCACAACCATTCCAACCGAATATTTCATATTTTGGGTTTGGGACATTCTTCATTTCGTTATACAATATTTTACCGTTGTATAAATAAGTACTTGATATACCAAACTGACATATGTTATCACTAGGGGTTTTTTCTGCGATAAATTTATCTAGTTCATTATACATTTTTTGTTTATGGGTTTCGCTATTTTCTTCAGCATAGATTTGCGCAACTAATCTAGATAATCCATTATCATCATAGTACAGATCATAGCAAGGATCTTCATCGTAATCGTCATATGCAAAACCATATTTTTTTTCTAATTTCTTCTTTTTTAAATATTGTCTATATCTTCGCCATTTTTTTTGTTTGCGCGTTAGTGGTTTAGTCTCAGGAGTATTCATATTAGTATTAGTGCTAGTAATCTATAAGTAACAAATTATTTCAATTTTTTTATGTTAAATTTCGTTTATTTTTTATTCATATTCAAATTCCCATTGTTCTTCTAGACATTCCCATGTAGGAATCATGAAATCATTTAGTTCACTATTAATTTGTTTTTGTATTTCTAATAATTCTTCTTTATTAGATGGAATATCAAATGATTCATCCATTTCTACAGATCCAGAATACATACATCTTCCAAAAAACTCACATCCTAATTCATAATAAAAAGCAGTTGTTTCTATTGAATAATTTTTATTCATTAAAGAATATAAATTTAGAGGAGGACTCCAAGCAGTATCAAAACAAATATCAATTGTTAGTTTAGTCTCATCTTTATTACCGATATCTATATCAATTGGAGGACATTTGGTGGACCATACATTTATTCCCAAGTCATTAAAATCTAACGGAGCAAAAGTTTGAAACCAATTATCATCTATTATAGATTGTAACAATTTATCATAAATTTCTTTAGAAGGACATACAAATGTAGCAGAATTAAAGCACCAATTCGGCATTTTATAAATACATTATTTATATTTATATTGTTTAGATACGTTGAATTATAATTTATAATTATATATTTGAAAACAATTTAAAAAAAAATTGATATATATAATATCTCCTAAGATGAAAATAATAGACAAGTTGAATAATACAATGAATAACGTAACTAATAAAATGGATTTAAATGAAGAATCTTTTGATATAAAAAACAATCCATATATTGAAGATCCTTGGACTATTATTGAATCATATTTTGGAGATCAACATTTGGAAAGATTAGTAAGACATCAATTAGAATCATATAATAATTTTGTCGGCTATCAAATTATAAAAACGATTGAAATGTTTAATCCTGTAATAATCAAATCTGAAAATGATTATGATGAAAAATCAGGTAAATATTCCTTAGAAATGTTTATCACTTTTGAAAATTTTCATATTTATCGTCCTCAAATTCATGAAAATAACGGTGCTATTAAATTAATGTTCCCACAAGAAGCACGTTTAAGAAACTTCACTTATGCTTCTTCAATGACTATTGATATTAATATTAAATATGTTATTAGAGATGGAGCCAATTTAGAAAATGTAAAAACTTTGTATAAAACTCTTCCAAAAATTCATATTGGCAAATTACCAATCATGTTAAAATCTAATATTTGTGTGCTTAATCAATATAAGTATGTAGACACCAAACACACAGGTGAATGTAAATATGATGCTGGGGGATATTTTATTATAAATGGTTCTGAAAAAACTGTATTAGGACAAGAACGTGCTGCTGAGAATCGCGTTTATTGTTTCAATATTTCTAAAAATGATACAAAATATTCATGGAAAGCAGAAATAAAATCTGTTCCTGATTTTAAATGTATATCTCCAAAACAAATTAATATGATGATTAGTTCAAAAAATAACGGTTTCGGTTTTCCTATTTGTTTGCAAATTCCAAGAATAAAACAACCTATTCCATTATTTATAGTATTCCGTGCTTTAGGTATTGAATCAGATAAAGAAATTTGTGAATATATATTATTAAATATTTCATTAGACAAAAATAAACAAATGCTTGAAAATCTACAAGCTTCCATTATTGAAGCCAATAAATATATTACATATGATGACGCTATAAAATACATTACAAATTATGTTAGTTTTACACCAATAAATATGGACAAGGAAACAGGAGCTTTAAAGAAACATCAATTTACACTTGAAGTTTTACAGAATGATTTATTTCCACATTGTCAAAATGTTCAACAAAAAATCTATTTATTGGGTTACATGGCAAATAAATTGAGCAGGGCCATGTTTGAATGGATTCCTGGTGATGATAGAGATTCGTATATAAATAAACGAATTGATTTGACTGGAACCTCACTTAATAACTTGTTCCGTAATTATTTTAATAAACTTGTAAAAGATATGGAAAAACAAGTTATAAAAGAAATAAATAATGGTAGTTGGAGATCCAAAGAAGATTATTTAAACATTATAAATTTAACTAATATTTATAAAATTATTAAATCAACTACAATTGAAAATGGTTTTAAACGCGCGTTAGCAACAGGTGATTTTGGTATTAAACACACTAATTCTAATAAAGTTGGTGTAGCACAAGTTCTGAATCGTTTAACATATGTTGCTAGTTTAAGTCATTTACGTAGAGTTTCTACACCAACTGATAAAAGTGGTAAATTAGTCCCCCCACGTAAACTACATAATACATCTTGGGGTTTCTTATGCCCAGCGGAGACTCCTGAAGGGCAAAGCGTTGGAATCGTAAAAAACATGAGCTATATGACTCACATAACAATTCATTCTAATAGCAATTCTTTATATGAATATGTGGAACCATATATACTCAGTTTAGATAAATTAAAACCAAGTGAAGTACATGATAAGGTAAAAGTATTTATAAATGGTGCTTGGATAGGTATTTCAGAAGATGCCTATAATTTATATACTATGCTTAAAGAAATGAAATACAAAGGTATTATAAATATATATACATCAATTATATTTGATTATAAGTTACAAGAAATCAGAATATGTAATGATAGTGGACGAGTTACTAGACCAGTTTTACGTATAAAAGATAATAATATTCTTATTACAAAAAAAATAATAGACGATTTAAAAAAACAAAATATGTGTTGGGATGATTTGTTAACTAATTGTAAAAACAATGAATCTGTAATTGAATATATTGATGCGGAAGAACAAAATTTTAGTCTCATTGCTAGCAAACCAAACGATATTATTGAATCCAAAGGAAATAATGTTTATAAATATACTCATTGTGAAATTCATCCCTCTACTATATTTGGAGTTGTTGCGTCATGTATTCCATTTCCTGATCATAATCAATCACCAAGAAATACATATCAATCAGCTCAACAAAAACAAGCAATGGGTGTTTATGCTACTAACTATAGTGAACGAATGGATAAGACATCTTATGTAATGACATATCCAACAAGACCATTGGTAGATACACGTATAATGAATATGATTAAAATTAATGAAATTCCTTCAGGGTGTAATATTAATGTAGCAATTATGACTCATACAGGTTATAATCAGGAAGATTCTGTATTAATTAATAAAGGTTCAATTGATAGAGGATTATTTCAAATAACGATTTATCATACAGAAAAAGATGAAGATAAACAAAAGATAAATGGTGATGAGGAAATTAGATGTAAACCAGACCCATCCAAAACAAAAGGTATGAAATTTGGTAATTATAACAAAGTCAATTCAAAAGGATTAGTTCCCGAAAATACATTGGTTGAAAATCGTGATATAATTATAGCAAAAGTTACACCAATCAAAGAAAACAGAAATGATCATACAAAAGTTATTAAATATGAAGATGGTAGTAAACAATATAGAACTGTTGAAGAAACATATATTGATAAAAATTATATTGACAGAAATGGCGATGGTTATAGTTTCGCCAAAGTTAGATTGCGTTCATTAAGAAAACCTGTAATTGGTGACAAATTCTCATCAAGACATGGACAAAAAGGAACCGTTGGTAATATTATTCCTGAAGAAGATATGCCTTTTTCAAAAGATGGAGTAAGACCTGATATTATTATTAATCCACATGCTATTCCATCTCGTATGACAATTGGACAATTAAAAGAAACATTATTAGGAAAAGTTTTAGTTGAATTGGGATTATTTGGAGATGGAACTAGTTTTGGTAATATAGATATTAATACATTATCGGAAAATTTATTAGAACTTGGATATGAAGCACATGGTAATGAATTATTATATAATGGATTAAATGGAGAACAAATAGAATGTAATGTATTTATGGGCCCAGTATTTTATCAACGTCTAAAACATATGGTTAATGATAAACAACATAGTAGAGCAATTGGACCTATGGTTAATTTAACAAGACAACCAGCTGAAGGAAGATCAAGAGATGGCGGATTAAGATTTGGTGAAATGGAAAAAGATGCCATGGTATCTCATGGTGCTTCTAGATTCACTAGAGGAAGAATGTATGATGCGTCAGATAAATATTCAGTATTTGTATGTAAAAAGTGTGGTCTGATTGCTTCATATAATGATCAATTACATATTCATTGTTGTCGTACTTGTGATAATCGTGTAGATTTCTCTTATGTAGAAATTCCATATGCTTGTAAATTATTATTCCAGGAATTAACGACAATGAATGTGGTACCAAGAATTGTTACAGAACATTAATAAAATATATTTATTAATTATTTTATATAATATTATAAAATAATTGTTAGCAGATAAATTTTAAATATTAGAACTATTTTTTTCATAAAATTTTTTGTAATTACATTTGTAATGATTTGAAAATATATCGTAAATAATGCTAAATTTTCCATGCATTGAATCATAGGTTGTCTTATCTAATAAATCAACAATTGCTTTATCCTGTTTTAAAGTATTAAACATTGTATTATACGTAATTTTATCTCCAAAAATATTCATTAATAATTCAAAAGGATAAAAAAAATTAAATGTGTTTGGATCATGATATGTATACCAATAACTTCTATATGCCTTTACAAAGAGTTTTGTTTTAAATTTAGATATTGGTAACGCATGAGTAATAATTGTTGATGACATTGGTCCAAATTTTACTCTAGCAACAGTACTATGTGGCAATACGTATTCATTTTCAACAATAATATTATCAAATTTATATATTTTATTTACTAATGAATTTTCACCAGCAATATATTCATAAATAATTTTATAATGAAAATCATTATCCTCCATTTTTATAATTTTTGAAGTTTTTATAGGATTAGGATTCTTTTTATTTCCGAATGTATGGACAAACCCAATATGACAAATATCCAGACTATTTATACTAACAAATTTAGCATAATGTTCAAAATCTTCTGATAAATATACAACGCGTTGTTCTCTATCAAAAAACTCTGGTTCAATAAATATTTTTGATTCATTTATTTTATTTTTATTTTCGTCATTTATAGGAATTGTATTAAAATAAACCATATCGCCTTTTTCAACTACTTTAAAACAATCAATATTATGGCTATTAGATTCCATGTGTTGTAACTTTGGTATTTGAACTAATTCACCATTTGATCCATCAAATATATATCCATGATATGGACACGTAATAATATTTTTACAAGTTTCACCTAATAAAAAAGAAGAACCTTGATGACTACAACAATCTCTTATACCATAATATGTGTTTTTATCTTTCCAAACTACATAATTAGTATCTCTAATAACAATTTTTTTGGGTCTCATGCCAAAATCTTTAGAAAATCCAATAGGATACCATGTTAATTGACCATGTTCATTTGGACCTTCTAATCTAGGGAAAATATCAAAATGATAAAAATTTTTTTCATCCATTTTTTCGCTGGAAACTGTTTGATTATTTACAAAAGAAAAATCAGACTCTGTTGTTGTATATAATCTTAACGAATTTATTTTTTTCACTTCGTTTCTAATTTTATTATTAATTTTATTATTAATTTTATTATTATATAAATTAAAACATCTAATATTATTTAATCCTAAAAGCAATAAAATTACGCCAATAACTAACATTACTATAATTTATATATATTTAGTTTTTATATTGTTTCAAATAAATCTATATAAATATATAAGTTTTGATAGTTATACTAAATTAGATGAATATTTTAGGTAAATTGAAATTGTTATGATAAATCTGGATTGGTTATTGAATGTTCATCTGGCTCGTTATTTACCCAATTTCCTTCATGAGAATTTATTATTTCTCCATTTTCATTATATTCTGTTAATTTACCCCAACCATTCATCATATTATTTTCAATTTTGCCTTCATAAACTACATTATCAGGCCATAACATTTTACCATCACCATTCAGATTACCATCTATCCAATCTCCTTCATAAACAGTTCCATCATCAAAACTTAAAACTCCCTTACCATGTTTTCTATTATTTAACCAATCCCCTTCATATAAATCACCATTAGCATAGTAATATTTACCTTGACCATTTTTTTCCCCATTAATCCAATCACCATCATAAATTGAACCATCATCATTTACTAATCTTCCTTTTCCATGTTTTAAATCATTTTCCCAGTAACCATCATATTTTGCCCCATTGTAATAAGTTAATTTTCCTTTTCCATGTTTAACTCCATTTTCCCAATGACCGTTATATATTGAACCATTACTATAAACCATTGTTCCTTTTCCACTAGGTTCACCGTCGTGTATTTGTCCGGTATATGTTCCATAAGTAAAATGAATTGTTTCGTTATCGTGAGTTCCTCCTAAAAATTTTTTTGTTGTTCTTTTTTTCTTAGTTCTTTGTAATTTTTTTTTATTTAAATTTCTTCTTATAGTTTTTTTAACCATTTATATAATAATATATATCTATATTATTATATAAAATATATTTAATCAATTAACGCTGGATTCGCAATTGAAGTATTACTTGGTTCATTATTTTCATATAATCCTTCATATGTTTTTACTATATTTCCATCTTGATCTTTTTGTACAAATTTCCCCAATCCTTGTCTCATATCATTTTCAAATTCACCCTCAAAAATATCACCATTTACAAAATTCATAACACCTTTTCCTTGTTTAATTCCATTTTCCCAATCACCTTCATATGTATTTCCATTTGGATATACCATTTTTCCTTTTCCATTCAATTGTCCATTCACAAAATCTCCTTCATATATATGACCACTTGGATATGTCATAATTCCTCTTCCATTTATTGTTCCATTGACTATGTCTCCTTCATATTTTTTACCATCGGAAAAAATCATATTACCTTCACCTGTCATTTGTCCATTTACCCAATCCCCTTCATAAATATCACCATTTGAATATATCATTTTTCCAGTTCCATTTATTGTTCCATTTAAAAAATTTCCTTCATAAATTCTACCATCGTTAAATTTCATTATTCCTATGCCATTTGATAGTCCATTTATAAAAGCTCCTTCATACCTGTTTCCATTTTTAAATGACATTATTCCATTACCAGTTATTTCTCCATTTACCCAGTCACCATCATATTTAGAACCATCGGTAAAATCTGCTGATCCATTACCATTTGGCATATTATTTTCATCAATATCTCCAACATATAAACAATTATTATATTTAATCACAATTTTGGTTTTCTCAGATCCACCATAATTCCTAAAAATTTTTATTGTTTTCCCTTTATTCTTATTTTTTCTTTTTGAAGACTTTCGTTTTTTTAAATAATTTCTTTTTTTTAATGATTTACTTTTCATTTATATTATTAAAATATTATAATATTACAATATTTTTGTTTTACCAATTATTTGAATAAAAAAAATGTTGAAAAATAGAATTCACCGACCGGATTTAAACATTAATTTTTTTATTTTTTTTAGCATTTAATATATTCAAAGTCTTTCTTTATATTTAGCTAAAAAAAATCAGTAGGATGGATGAAATCAGTAGGGTGGATGAAATCAGTAGGATGGATAAACACATGCCAAATATAAAAATTTTTTATCACGGCTTTCAAATTCTATATATTTCCATTCATAATTTTCAATTTGTCTTCTAAAAGTTAAGCAATCTTTCTCTATTTTTTCGTAAAAATTGTTAACATAAATACCGAATTTTTTTTATTATTGTTAGGTATTGTTTTATTGGATGAATTTTCAGCTGTATTCATTTTCTCTATAAATATAATAATTGAAAAACTTTAAATATTTTTCAATTTTTTTGCGATTTAAAATAGTTTTTATTTTCGGATAATTTAATATAAAAATGTTTTTTAAATTAAATATAACATTATTTTTTTTGTTAGTTATTAATAATTCTTTAGGCTTCCGTTTATTAATAAATAAGAATTTAATGAATAATGCTTTCGGGAATATTTATAATAGTAAAAATAGAATAACTATGATAGGCGACAATAATTATTTCAATGATCTAAATTTAATACAAAATTCTAAATATTATTTTACAAAAGAAAATTATAATGATGTAATGGAAGAACTTTTTAACAATAAGTTATCAAAAATTTTTATTGACAATAAATTAAATCAATTGGTTACCGTTGATAATTTACCTAAGGATGATTTAATTTATAATCATTATCATTTAGCAGATATTAATCCAATAGTTATTCCTAATATAATTGAAAAATCAAGTAATCATTTGGTTTCAACTTATTTTGTAAATTTTACTCCACAAAGTATAATTAATATTCAAAATTTAGCTGGAGAACTTTTAACACTAGCTTCTTATGTTTTACCTGTTTACGCATTATTATCTTTTTTATCCATATTATACAATTCTAATACTAACAAAGGTTTAGGAACATCCTCATTGAAACAAGGAAATAATAGATTTAATTTTCCTAATTTCCAAAAAAAAGAATCAGAATTTGTTAAACCGAATGTTAGTATTACTAGTTGGGCAGGGAGTCCAGAAGTTATTGAAGAATGTAAAGAAATTATTTCTTATATTGAAAACAAGGAAAAATACAAAGAAATTGGTGCTGAAATGCCTAGAGGAATATTACTTGAAGGCCCCCCTGGAACTGGTAAGACATTACTTGCGAAGGCGATCGCTTCAGAAACTAATTCAACTTTTATTTCAATATCAGGTTCCGAATTTGTTGAATTATTTGTTGGGATGGGCGCCTCAAGAGTGCGTGATTTATTTGAAAATGCTAGAAAAAATAGGCCATGTATTATATTTATTGATGAAATTGATGCGGTCGGTAGACAACGTGGAGCTGGAATAAATATGGCAAATGATGAAAGGGAACAAACTTTAAATCAAATGTTATATGAAATGGATGGTTTTAATAATAATGATGATATCGTAGTTATGGCAGCAACTAATAGAAAAGATATTTTAGATAAGGCTTTATTAAGACCAGGGCGTTTTGATAGAATAATTAAGGTTCCATTGCCAGATAAATACTCAAGACAACAAATTCTAGAGGTATATTTAAATAAAAAAAAGACAGAAAACGCATTTGATATATCAGCAATTGCGGAATTAACCGAAGGTTTTTCTGGGGCTGAATTAAAAAATTTAATAAATGAGGCTGCTATAATGTCGGCTAGAAATAATGAAACCGTTATTAAAGAAAAATATATTTTTGATTCTTTTGAAAAATCATTAGTAGGATTAATTAAGAAAGAATCTAATTCTACTACGATTTCTCCTACCAAATTAAGAGTATCCATTCATGAAGCTGGACATGCGTTATTAGCTTTAAAATTTAATGAATATTTTGATTTTCAAAAAGTTTCAATTCAATCTACTTATAATGGAGCAGGTGGATATACTATTTTTTCTGAAAAACCTGAAATAAGGGAAGGGGGATTATATACAAAGGATATGTTAAAAAAGAGATTGATAATAAGTATGGGAGGAAAAGCAGCTGAAAGTATATATTATGGAAACGATCATGTATCTATGGGAGCAATTCAAGATTTAAAAACAGCAAATAATTTAGCCAAACGTATGGTAGGTAATTTTGGTATGGGTGATAAATTAGAAGTATTTTTTAATGAAGATTTAAATGACGAAGGAAATCCATTTTTAGGAAGGAGTTTAGCATTAGGAGATAAATATTCAGAATATACTAGATATATTATGGACAAAGAAGCATTAGATTTAGTAAAAGAAGCATATCTTGAAGCAAAAACAATATTGAATAATTATTATGATAAATTATTAGTAATGTCCAATTTATTACAGCAGAAAAAGATTCTTTATAATAAGGATATCATAGACGTTTTAGATATAAAATAATACAATTAATCTTCATGAATTTTTTACTTCGTTATAATAAGGAAGTAAAAAAATGATTATAAGAAATTAAAAAATATATTTTTTTACTTCCTTATTATAAAAAAGTAAATAAATGATATTTGCGGATATTTCTAATTTTTCAAATGTTAATGATTATTTGCCAATTTTAAATGGTTGTTTAAATGCCGACTTAATTATAATATTTTTAGTTTTTCATAAAATAATAAATTCATTTTATTTGAAAAAATGGTATAAAACATTTAAATTATCAGCTGTATTAGCTGATGTATTAATTTTAGTTATTGGAATAATTATTGCTAGATTTTTATACAAATATATATTTAGTGATTTTAATATTTGGAAATTTACTGGCTTAGCAGTTTGTATTCAAATAATCCATGATATACTTTTCTATTTGTTTTTTACCTCTGTTCCAAGAGGCTATAATTTTATGTTAGATTTCTTCAATTCATATGCTAAAGAAGTAGACGCAGGTGCTATTTTTGGTAATAGTTTTATGATGATTATTGCTTGTTTATTAAGTTCGCATTTTGCTACACTTGGAACAAATAGAAATATTATTTTGTTGATTATATCATTATATTTTTTACCTTATGTAATTAATTATGAAAAATAATGAATTTTATTTTATAAATTTTTTTATTTTACTAACTATATAAGTTGTTAAAGCGAATAATACTCCTCCCCATAAGGAGTCCATTATTACAGTTAACCAAGACCATTTTGTAAAAAGTGCTACATTTGTAGTTTCGTAAACAGCATATATAACTAAACCAAATAAGAACGCGTCTGTTATACTGCGATTAGGTTTAATAATAAAATAATTAATACCAGTTATTAAGAATATATAACAAATTATTGCTCCTAATAAATTTACTTTTAAAGGAGAACCTTGTACAAGTTGAACTTGTTTTTCAAAATATCCTTTCATCAAACCTAAATAAATGTAATCTAATAAAACGAATACGATAGCGCTTATAAGAAAAGCAAAGTCAAACATTATAAATTATAATGATAAAAAAAATAATTATGTAATATAGTTTGGAAATTTTAGAAATATATTTTTTTATTTTTATATAATATAAATGTCTAATAGTATTGGAACTGGTTTTTCACCATCAGCAACAGGAACTTCAGGATTTACAACAGGAGGAATAGCTTTTGGAAATTTAATTCCTGGTCTTGGACGTCCAAAATATGTAAAAAATGACCCTAATCTTCGTGTAGAACTTGGTGGTGGTATTAAAGGTCGTATGCCACAACCATTAGTTGATCATGATAATACTGATCAATTTGCTAGAACAAGATTTACATTAAGAGATGCGTGGAATACAACAAGTTATTCAGGTAGTTCAAATAGAACAAGAATTGTAACACCATTTAGAGCAGTTAATAATGCTGGTGATATATTGAGTAGACAAAATTATTCAGTTGGAGGCGCTTGTCAATCCTACCAAAGTAGACCAGGTGTATATGGTTTAAGTCAACGTTTTGGTGCTAATCAAGATACCGCTCCATCAGTAGTATGGTCATCACTTCAATTAAATCCTGCTGTTCCTGCTTCAACATGTAATGGAAAATATGTATATGATAGTTCAGATTACATTCGTTTTGTAAAAAATCAAGCTATTAACCAGAATTATAACGATTTGTCATTTGGTGGTAATCAAAGTAGTGGTTCTCAAGTTGCTTGGCGTGCTTCAAGAAGATTTTAATAAAGATAATTATAAAAAATTGAATATTTATAACGAAGTAAAAAAATATATTATAAACAATAGATTATAATATATAAAAAATGTCTTATTCAATAGACTCAACTAACAAACTGAGTAAAGTTCATAAAGAAGTAAAAAAAAGACAAACTGTTTTATTAGATATTGTAGAAGAAAATGATAAAAAAGAAAATACAATAATTGATGACAATTATAACATTATACGAAATCAATATTGTAAATCTGAATTTATTCCTACAAATATAATTCCTATAATTATGGGCTATCATTTCCCATCTTCAGAATTATTATTTTCATTTTCTGAATCTCATTGTATTTATAAAATAATGATAAAAGACTTATTACAAGATTCAGTTAAAAATTGGAATTACAATAGGCCCCCGGATATGGCAAGATGTCCTGATATAGCGAGATATATATATAATTCCAAAAAATCATTGGATTCTATGGTATATTTAACTTTTACTAATTTAACGAATACATTTGAAGTTTTAGATGGAATTCATAGATTAACCGCATTAAAATTAATTAAAGAAGAAAATTCAAAACAGTTGGAATTATTATGTCCAGGTGATTTTGGTTCAAATAATGATGCATCTTGGTTATTTAATAAGTATTTAATTGTAAATATAAGGTTTAATGCGAATTTAGGTGAAATAATTGAAGTTTTTACAAATCTAAATAAGTCGCAAACTGTTCCTGAATTATATATACGAGATCAATCCAAAGAAAAACGGCAAATTATTGAAAATATTGTAAATGATTGGTTCAAAAAATACAAAAAACACTTTTCATCTTCTGCTAATCCTATTACTGGCAACACTAATAGAAATAAATTTGTAGATTTATTAGATTATTTATATGAAAAACATAAAATTGATGATTCTAATCCAAATAAATTAAGAAAATTATTGGAAGATGGTAATCTTAAAATTATGAATAATATTCCATCTAAAGCATCAATTGATATTAGATTGAAATGTAAAGAATCTGGATGTTATTTATTCCTATATAAAAATGATAAACTAGAAGAGATTATATAATTATATACTATATTATATAAAATATATTTTCATATAGTATATTAATGACAACTGCTACTCCATATGGAATTACTACATCAATTGGTTCTCAAACATTTGCTGGATATGTTAACGCACCTATAGCAGGACCATTAAATTCAAGTCAATACCCTAGTACAATTCCTTATCATAGTTATGGTATTTTAACAGGAAAAAGACCTAATCCTCCTCAATTTTTTCCTGGTCAAGAACCAATTTATTCTGATATGGGTTCTAATTCAAGAGCACAGTATTTAAGAGCAACGGCTTTAAGCCCTGCTCAAAAAGCTGCTCAAGATGCTTTAGGAAAATTATCTAATCCCATCACTAAAGTTTCTTATTCATCTCAAAGACAATATGCTGTTAGTTCTCACATGAATTATATCCAACCTATACCATCTTCAATGCGAACAAGTATTTTAAAAAGTACATCAATTGGCCAGTCTGCCTATAAAGTTGGGTTACCATTGACAGCTCCAATTGGTTCAAAAAGTTATGATACTAGTTTTAGAAGAACAGCTTTACAAAGAGCACGATCAGGAGGATGTACTGCTCCAAAAAAGAAGGGATCAATATATAATTATAGTTTAACACAACCAGGTATTTGCGCATGGGGAGCTATACCAAGACAAAATTATTAATTCCACTTTTAAGAAAAGTTTTAACGAAGTAAGAGCAAAAATGAGAAAAGAAATAAATAAATATATTAATAAAAAAATATATTTATTTATATATAATATGGGTGGTTTTACAGGATTTCAAAAAACTGGTTTTAATACAACAGGTAATAATTTAGCTTCCACGGGTATTTATAATTCAGGAAGAAGTATATACTCAGTAGGTCTGGGTAGAATGAGGAGTTCACCTGGGTCAATTACAAGAACATTTAATTATTGTAATTTAGCATCTCGTAATTTGAATGTAGCTTTTGCTTGTACGTTTGGTTTGCCAAGAAACAATGTTACCAAAGAATCATTATCAATTGAGGCTGAGACTGATAAAAAAAACTCTTTGTTAATAGGTGGTTTACAGTTTGATGATTGTCCAAATTTACCAAAAGATACTCCATATCAAAGATGTAGTCCATGGCCTCATTTTGGTGGTACATATAATACAAATTCAAGATATTCAACAATTATTGGTTCCCAAAGAGGAAATATTGAAAATTTATTTAACACAGAAAATAAACATGTAACTATATCTTCTTCTTCAGTAGCCGCTGATGGTACATTTTATAATTGTTTTAATATAATGGAATTAGATGAATGTACAGGTAATTTTATAGCAACTCAAGGTTACATTAAAGCATTTAATAGTGAAGGAAAAGAAAAATGGAAATTTAATTTAATAGATAATGATACTTTTATTAGATCGGCACCAACAATTGGTCCAAATAATATTATTTATTTTGGCACTGCTTTAGGTTATATTTATGCTTTAAATCCTAAAGGAACATTAAATTGGAAAAAACAATATTTTGAAAATATTATAGAAGAGAATAAAAAAATTCCATTATCAATCTATGGTTCTGTAGCAATAGGTAAAGATGGTAATATTTATTTTGGAGGTTCCGCAAGTTATACAAATTCAAATATAAATTATGGTATCGCTGTTTTATTATCAGTAAATAAACATGATGGTTCAATTAAATTTAAATATAGACCAGATTTTGAAAATAGAGAATATTTGCCATATATTAGAAAAGATGTAGCAATTGATAAATTTGATAATATTTATTTTTGTTATGAATATACGAATACCCCTCCAAATAAAATTAAATCTTTATTAATATCATTAACAAATAAAGGAAACTATCTTTGGGAATATAAATTAGATGATAGTTCAACAATGATTACATATCCAATTTTAAATAAAGATAATTCTTTAGTATTTATTACATCATATAAATTTAATAAATCAACTAATAATAATAATTCTTATCTAATTTATTATATAACAGGTATAGAATCATCAAATGGTAGAAAGAATGAATTAAATTCATTATCTTTACCTATTGAAACGATAAGTGAAAATGTAAATGTTAAAGAAGGAACATTATCAATAGATTCAAATGATAATTTATATTTATTAATTAGAAATGAAATATACAAGTTTAAATATAAAAAACAAATAGGATATTTTAATGCTAATTCATTTAATAATCAGACACCAGACAATATTCTTATATATCCCTCAACTAGTCCATTAATAGGTGGAGATGGAACAATATATTTTGTTTCTACACTACAAAATGAAAATAATTATACCAATTATAATTCATATATGATAGCATTAACATCAGATTGTAAATTAAAATGGATAAAACAATTTCCTAGAAATGATAAATTAGAAAACATAGAAGTAATAACAAGTCCATCTATATTAAGAGATGGAAGTATTTTAATTCAAACTACAACTACAAATTATAAATATAAAATAAATTCAAGCTTTTACAAATTTAATTAAATAATTATAAATAAATTACAATTTTTATAAGAATAATATATATAAAATGAACAAGTATCTTGTTGAATTTTTAGGAACACTATTTTTAGTTTTTGTAATTTTTGCTACAGGTAATTATTTAGCAATTGGTGCTGCTTTAGCAATTGGTGTCTTATTAGGTGGTGCTATTAGTGGAGGTGCGTTCAATCCTGCTGTAGCAGTTGCTTTTATGTATGCTGGTAAAATTCCACGTTCTGATTTAATTCCATATATTGTAGCTCAAATAGCTGGTGGTTTAGCAGGTTTTGAATTATTCAAAATGATTGTAAATAGTAAATAAATAGTATTTTTTTTAATATTTTTAATTACTTTTTATAAATATAATATTATTTCTTATATAATATTATATGACAAAACATAGACAAACAAGAAAAAGAAATCAAAAAGGTGGTGCTTGGTATAATCCATTAACATGGGGTCAAAGTCAAGATCCAAATGTTCCAAGAAGAAGTTGGAGTGAATGGTTTTCTGGAAACAGTAATAATGTTATACAGAGTGCCGATAATGCTGTAGGTTCAGCAGCCAATTTTATTTCAAGTGGAGCCCAAAATGCTTATTCAAGTGTATTTTCATCAAATACTCCTCCTGGTTCTCCTCCTGTTACTGGTCCTCCACCTGCTACTGGTCCTCCACCTGCTACTGGTTCTCCACCTGCTACTGGTTCTCCACCTGCTACTGGTTCTCCTACTGTTACTGCTCCTTTATCAACTGATTCACAATCAACTGCTTCTGTTTCATCAAATAGTTCAACTATAGGTGGTAAAAGAAGAAAAAGAAGTAGAAGAATGAAAGGTGGTTATAAAGAAAATTTAGCATATTATGCTGCTCCAGTTCAAGGATTACAAGTAGCAGCACCAACTTATTGGGTATCCGCAAAAACAAATCCACCATTAAGTGGAGGATCAAAGCGTCGTTTAAAAAAACGAATTACTCGTCGTAAAACTCACCGACATAAAAAATAAAACCATTAAATAATTTTATCACGATAAATGATAATAAAATTATTTTTTTTACATTTTTGGTACCATACCATTTTTAGCCATAAGTTTATATAAAATATATATAGCTAATATTCCTAACGAAGCAAAATATATTTTAGATATATTATCATCTGAAGATTTTTTGACAGATAAATTACTAAATGTTTCACGACATTTATTGTTAGTTATAGGGTTAGTTTTATCAGGAAAAATACAAGGATCCATATTTTGAATATCAAATAATGTTACAAAATGACTTTCAGTAGATTTATTATTATAAATATCAATTGTTTCCATTGTAACTTCTTGACAATCTGGTTTTGAACCAGCTAAAAAAGCTTGAAACATTTCCATTGGATTAAAAGCATTTAAATTACTGATAGTTCCAGGTATTAAACCTTTAAATTCAGTAAAATTAACACCTAATCCATTAGATATAAATGGAACATTACCTGCTGGAACATTGTTAATATAAACATATCTATCTACATCTTGACCAGTAGATTTATCTGTACACTTTCCTCCAGTTTTTAGAAAAAATTTATTACCTAAAGGTTGTCCAGTAGCAGAAGCATTTCCAGATCCAGATACTAACAATTCAACATAATTTTTTAAACCATCAATATCTTTACCTAATGCTTGTAAACTACCATCATCAGACATTCCCATTTCAGCGGGAGTTCTAATATATTTATAATAAGGATAATCAGGTCCAATATATTTTTCTTCAGCGGCTTTTGCGTTTGTTAGTACTTCTTGAAATAAATTAGACATTATATATTTATATTATATATTTACTTTATTTTTTTTTCAACGAAGTAAGTTAATTTTTCTAAGAATTTGTACCTGTTATTGTTGGAGGAGTAGAGCCAGCTATTTGTTGTGCGAAATCGGCTTGTTGTTGAACTAAACCATCAATTTGTGTTTGCATAGAATTAATATTTTGTATGTTATTATCTACTTTTTCTTTTAAACCATCAAGTGAATCTATTCTTCCTTTTAAAACTTCAATATTTCCAGAATTTTGCTGTGCTAATATTAAAGCATTATTGGGATCATTTACATTATAAGGTTTATATTCTTGTTCTTCTTCTGAAGAATCAGGGTTATCTAAACCCTCAATTATTTTTGTAAAATTTTGGTAGCTAAAATATGCTAAAAATAATTGATATATACTTAATATTGAAAATAATAATATTAACAAATAAATCAAAAACATATTATAATATATATTACTTTTATTTTCTTTTCATATTTATATAATGTCTACAGCTTTTTATCCAACAAATATGCGACAACAATCTGCTAGTGGTTATAGTAATGGAAGTACACTAGAAAATATACCATATGTCCCTTGGAAAGGAAGAGGTGTTTTTAGTAATCCTGTTGGAATTACTGCCACACATATTAGACCTTTAACAAATAAAGATCCTGGTAATATTTTTCCAACTGGTTTTGGTAAAGCTAGACCACTTAAGCAATATAGAAAAGGAACAGTGATACCAATTCTTTTTAAAGATATCCCATTTGATCCTAAAAATGTCGGAGAATATGTAGAATCAAAATTAATCGCATATAATACTAATAGAGCCGTTAAATCATCTTTAAGTTCATCTTTGGGAGGTGGTAATGGTGGAACAGGTCTTATTTCTCAAATGATTGATATGCCTGGTTCATTTATTGTAAAAGATAATGGAAAAACAATTGCTAATGGTGTTTCTGAATTAAATCAATTAAATAGTATTGGAAATAATTTAGAAGAAACATTAGCTATTGATTCAGTAGTTGGAGGAGCAAATATAGATACAGATTGTGCAACATGTAATGGTGTTGGAATTGTATCTGATTGGATGCCTATAAATAATTTAACAGAAAAGCCTCAACTAGATGTAACAAATCCATTATTATGTTGTAATCAACAAAGAAAAGCATTACAAAGAGTATTGCCAACTAACACCAATATAAAAAAAAATTATTATCAAACAACTTACATGTATTTATATAATCGTTGTCAAACATTTCAACAAAGACAATTTAATTTTATTGTAGGTCCAATTGATAAAGAAATTATTAAATTATTTCGTACTTATCCATTTGTTACAGCAAAGATAATTGAATATACAAAACCAGGTGATCCTCTTTCAATTGCTAATTATTATGTAGCTCAATGTAATCCTAATTTTACTGTTGAAAAAAGCGTTGAAATAGGATTTATTAGTTATTTATCAAAATCATTATTAGATGCCAATTTTATAACTAAGGAAGAATATGATACATTAATAAATAGTTCTCTTTCAAATGTTCAAGAATTTGTTAAATCATTACAAAGTATCTTGAATGAAGACCAATATAAATTAATTATTGCGTATTTATATGAATTAGCCGCCAATCCATATAACGGGTCTCCTTTATCAGGTCCATCTAATCCAAGAGGTTGTGCTCAAGTGATCTATAAACCAAACAATCCACAATTCGCTAAACAAGGTGGTGTTTCTAGTAGTACTAGAATATTGAAATTAAATGTAGATACTATTTCTACTGCTGTTGCTAGACGACGCTCATTATTGGGATATAATCCAAATAATGCTATTTCATCAGCATATGCTAGCTCACAAGATAATTCTTTAATCTATAAAGATAAGGTTCCATCTTGTCAAGCACAAACTTATATTGGCAATCCATTTTTCTTCTCAGGTCAACATCAAAATAAATTAATATGTAGAAATAATACAAATGGTTCCGAATATCATACTTATAATACAGTGAATAATGGTTCTGCTGGAAATTATATTGGAGCTACTCAATCTAGTGGTGCCGGATACGCAAATAAAGCAAGTGTTGGAAATACACATTATTTTGATAACATAGCATTTTTCGGAAATAATATTAGAAGGACTTTGTCAGCTTAAAAGCTATTATATAAATCAATAAAATACGCTATATAATTTATTGAATTATCATTATTTCATATCATTATTCTATTTTTATTTCATCATCACTGTCTTTCTTTTTTGTTGTTAAAAAAATATTTATTTGTTCAATAAATTTATTATGCGGTAATTGATTTTTTTCACACCATAGTATACATTTTTGAATATGATTTCGTTTAAGTAAATCTAATTTATCTTCTCTATTTTTATTTTTAAACATATTAATAATTTGATCATAAGCTTCTAGTTGTTGTTGTCCAATTACTGCGTTTGATTCTTCCAATTTATTTAAAAAATAATATGGAATATCATTGTTTATAATTGAATGTATATTTGAGTTATCTTTTGTTAATAATAATATATTTATTATTTTATCTTCAATCTGATTTAATATATTTGTTTCTTCCAAATAATTTGAATTAAATGATTTACATATAATGTATCTTTCTCCTTTTGTAATATTACTTATCGTAGGTTTTACTATAAATACTTTTTCATATAATGCTGAAAATATAAATAATATATCTGTTATAGGTTTATAAAAAATATTATCTATTTTTATAATAGTAGTTCCTTGACTAGACTGATATTTTATTATTATTGAAAATATTAATATCATATTTTTTATATACTTTTTTATATCAATATAATCATTTGAATTAAATTCAAAAATGAATAAATCAAATTTATTGTCTAATATATTTAAAATAAATTTATTAAATAATGATTCATAATCAAAATCTTCACAAAAAATATTATCATCATTTTCTTCCCTTAACATATTTAATAAATAAATAGTAGAATTATTATTTCTGGTTAAATGTCCTATATTCATTTTATATTTTATTCCTATAATTTCATTAATATTAAATAGATTAAATATCTCCATTAATTCAAAAAATATATTAGATTCTGGTTTCACTTTGCTAACTGATAGTTGTGTTCCTGGGACATTAGTATGTATAAATTCATAAGGGTTAACAATTTCATTTATATATTGAATTATACTGTATTCTTTGTTATCTATTTTAATTAATTGTTTATAAATATCATTTAAATAAAAAATAAGACTATGTGAAATATATGGTTCTATTATTTTATTTTTAAATCGTAAATCTATATCCACATTAAATTTATTTTTTGGTATTATATAAAAATTCATTGGTTATAATATAATAATTAATAATATTTATATCTTTTTCAAACATTTTTAATAAATCATATTATTCTGATATTTTCATGAAATCTTATTCTGCTATTTCAAATTCAATACTTTTTTTTACACGTCTCTTTTTTACAGGGGTTTTTACTTCAATTGTTTCTGTTGCTTCCTGTAATTTTATTTTTTCATTCAACTTTTTAGCCTTTGGTTTCAATAACTCTTCTGCTTCTTTTACAGATTCACGTGCCAACATGGTTCCTACGTTTTCAAATTCTATTTCATCTGGTAATTGTTCTAGTAATGTTTTTGTTAATTTCTCAGCATTTCTAGTTGATACTTTTTTATAAACAAAGTAACGATTTAAGAATGATATGTCTTTCTCGTATGATCTCATGGTTGGAGCGTCTTTATAATCTTTTTCTTTTTTCGGATTCTTTTTAATTTCCAATTTCATTTCATTATATAATTCTTGAAACATGCCACTTCCTTCTGGTAAACCCAATTTTTTTGCTTCATCTCGTGTTACCAATGAAAACCCATATTTATCCATTGTCAAAGTAAGGAAATCAAAATTTACCAAATATTCTGGAAGAGTCTGATTAATTGAATCTTGATATACTGATATCTTATAACCTAAACATGAATTATTATCTTCAAATATATCATCTACATAATCTTTTGTTACAGACCATACTTTTTTATCATCTACATATATTTCTTTACTTTCACCTTGTTGCTTTTTCTTTAACATATTAAATATTGTTTTTCCATCATAACATGTAGCTATAAAATAACCATTTATTTTTGTACATTCTGCTACATTTCTCATAAAATTATAAAATGTTTTTTTATTTTCAAACATATAATGGATAGCAAATTGACATGATGAAACATCAAAACCATTTACACCTACACTTTCTTGTCTTTTAACAGCTACACCTAAATCTTTATTATAACTACTAGAACCAAATATACACTTTGTTATTTCATTTGCTTTATCATTGAACATATTTGTTCCACTTCTAATATTTAACGCACTATTTCCATTTACAAATAACGCATTAGGAACATTCTTCATAGTTTTCTTAAAATTTAAAAACCTAGCACACGCACCATTTAATCTATTTTCAATGTTATCTTTTGAAATATCTATTCCAAATACAAATGATAAATTTGCTCCAATCCATTTTGGAAAATCACCTCCTTTTCCACAGGCAAAATCAATTAATATATTATCTCTCTTTGAAACACCTTGTATTAATGCTTTTTTAACAAACAAATTGTGAAAATCCCTTAACCCTCTTGTTAAATTATCTGTTGTAACACTATTATAATAAATATCATCTGATACTTCAATTCCTGGAATATCTTCTCCAGTTGCTATCATTTTTTCTGTTACTGGATTATGTATTGAATGCCAGTTATTATTGGCCGTATTATAATCATTTGCCCCAACACCTTGTCTTGCTCTAAAATCCGCAGTTTTATCATATCTAACTCTCATAGGTATCCACTTCCATAAACCTGGTTTCAATATATCATATCTAAATTCTACTACTGTATAATCTTCAAATACTTGTCTCTCTTCAGTAAACATTTGATATGAACCATTTGAATCCATTTCTAACATAATATTACATAAACCAGCAAGAGGATCGTATGGATCCGCAGGAAAGAACTGTTTTGGTTTATAACCTTCTTCTGAATCATCAATAATTTTTTCACCATATGGAATAAATTTATCATCTAAAACATCTTGACAAGGGTTTATATATCCATGTTTAGATTGATCAAACCCAACAGTTAAAATTAATGTTTTATATTGGTTGTATTGTGTTGATTCATAAACATTTATGCCATTTTCAAATATAGGAGTAACTATATCAGACCCATCTGGGCCTTTTTTCGTTATTACTAGAAAATCTATAGTATTATAACTTTTTGGAAATGTAGCAGTTGCTTCAGATGGTTTCCATTTAAAACAATGTTGCCATGTTATTTTTTTCTTAGGTCCAGCTTCTAAAAATTTATTACCACCAACACCTAAAAGAGTAGGAGTAAATATTAATCCATCAATTTCATAATCAAATAAATTATCTGCTATTCTTCTCAATAAATAATTATTTGCTTCAAAAATATTATATTTATCTTGCTGTTTAGATTCTACAACATCATCAAATGATGGATAAAATTTTTTTGCGATAATTGTTATTGGACTTTTGTTTGATATAGAACTATCTATAATATTTGATACAATATTTTTATTTTCTGGTTTTTTATAAGTAATACTAATAGGATTTAATCTATTTATAAATTCCTTCATTAATGGAAGACGGCAACCTTCCTTAAAATATTTTTCATCTTTTAGAATCGTTTTTACAAATGGTCTAGCTCTAATATCATTATTATTTAAATAATAAATATCAAATACCGCAAATGTATTTATAAATTGATGTGTTTTATTATGTAAAATTAACTCACCATCCAATAATGAATTAAAACATTTTTCTTCTTCTGTTTTTGCGCCTGTAAATATAATATTCATATTCATATTTAATAAATATATTTTACCTTGATTATTAACATAAAGTAAATGTCTTTCTCCATCAGCTTTTTCAGTGACACAATATGAATATGGTTCAGTTATATTTGGAACAATAACTTCTTTACTAATAGGAGCTACATTTTGAAGTTCTAAAGTTTTTAAACCTGGACCAATAAAATCACTAGGATATACACGTTCTTTTGGTAAATATTTTTCTCCTTTTTTTAAATAATCTTCTTCAAATAATAATTTTAAATAATTTTGTAGAACCTCTTTTTGTTCAGGATATGAAATAGGATAATTTGTTCTTTGTAAACCACATAATACATTTTTTACTACTTTTTGTAATTTATCTGATAAATCTCTTGGTTCTTTAAAGACATTTCTAGCATTATCTAATACTTCTACTTCTATTTCATAAACTTCTGGATTTTCAAATACATTAGATTCATCAATATTATATGTTTGTATCATTCTACCCCTTTCTTCGAAATTCTTAGTAGAACTTCTAACAATACTTAAATCAATTTGAAAACATGAAAAGTCTTTATGTATAAATGAAACACGATTTATATATCTAAAAACTTTTTTTGATTTATTCCAGTTTTCAAATATTTCTAGACCAATTTTTCCAGTTTTACTTATAGTTTCTTCATTTTTTAATGTTACACGAAAATTAAAATCATCAAAATTAGCACTTTGAATAAAATTATCATTATCTTTTTTTACATCTATTTTTCTCAATATTTTTACATTATATGGAGACTTATCATTTATAAGTTTTAAATTATTTGTTTTACAGTATTCTTGTATATTGGTTAAACCTTCAATTTCAATACGAAATCTATCAAAATCACCCGAAGTTTTAAATTCGCCTGTTTTAACATCTAGAAATTCTGGTTGTATTTTTAAACTATAAATACCCACTTCATTTGTACTATAGAATCCTAATGATTTAAGTTTTTTTACAACATTATCATAATCTAATTTTGTAATTTGTTTAATTCCTCGTGTTCCGAATTTCGCTTCCATTTCATATTGATTATATTTGCTATTTGGATTATTTAATAAAAATTGAGAAATAACATTTAATTGTTCTTTTGGATTTATTTCAGGTCTATTACCTTTTTTAACATAATTGTACTGTTCCTTCTTTCTTTGATTAATCATTTTCTATATATATACCTATACATATTTTTTTTACATCGTTATAATTATTATTCAATTTTTTTAATAATTTAACACTAAAAGCTGATAAATATCCTTTTTTGTCTTTTTCTTTTCATTACTGTTTACTTCAATATTTATATCTAATTTTTTACATAAATCAATTAATTCTTCTAATTTATAAGAACTCATCGCTTTTAATGATGAATCAAAACTATTCATTTTATAATATGTATCTCTATAATTATTGATTACATCATTTGTAGCATTTAATTCTATATGATGTTCCAAAGTATTACTATTTCTATGAATAATATTAACTGGATGATTATTGTCAATATCTATACATGTTACTTCATATATTTTTCTTTTGTCAACTAATAATACATTAATATTTTCAAGAATACAAAGAGCAAAAAATGTCTTTACAGATATTTTATCTTTATTTGCTAAATCATCTTCTAATTCGGTAAATGGTTTAATTTTGTGTAATTTAATTATATCTTTATTATTTCTTAACATGTCAATATATTTGAATTTTTCTTTTTTTTCTATAACAAAATATTGATTATTTATATCCATTTCATAATTTGAATAACCATGTTTTAAAATATAAAAACACCAAAATAAGGAGTCTTTTTGTTTAGGTTTATAAATTTTTTTTGATAATTTTTTATCCTTTACATGATTTTCTTTAAGTTCTTTTTTATTATATTTATTTAATGGGGTCGCTTTATTATTGATCATATGTTTAATATATCTTGTTAAATTCTTAGAAGTAAACATATAATCTTGTATTTCCTCTATAACTAATTCATTATTTATCATCGTATTATTTAATTCTTTTAGCATATTTACGTATTATATAGCCATATCTTTATTATCTTTTAAAAAAAATGTATTTTTATACTTCTCTTTTTCTTTCTCGGCATTATTCAAATATAATTCTTGATTATTTACGTATTTTATATACATTAACAAATCATTAATTATTTTTGAAGATAATTCGCTTAAATTTATATGAATCCCATATTTATTCTCATTTATAATTACATCTTTATAATTTGTCAATATTCTAAGAACCTCTATTTGATTAAATTTTGACATATTTTCTATTTGTTCTCTAATATTATTTAACTTGTTGTAATCGTATTCTTCTATTTCTACTTCCATTTATAAATATATATTATTTTTGCTTTAAATCATTTACGATTTTTTATTATTATTTATATAATAAGATTCGTAAAGGTTATTAATATTAATTATATGATATATTTATAATAATGATTGGAAAACATATTATCGTTGATATGTTTGATATACCTTCTGACAAATTTATTAATATTAATAAAAATGATACTACTATTGAAAAATGGAATTCTTTTATAAAAGAATGTTTTGAACAAGCTAATATTTCACTATTGAATATTTCCTGGCATAATTTTGATAATAATGGCGCATTCACTGTTATTTATTTATTAGCAGAATCACATTTAAGTATTCATACATGGCCTGAATATAATTATATTGCTTTAGATGTATTTACATGTGGTAATTCTAATACCCAACTAATAGTTGATAAAATTATTAAATATTTTGAACCAAAATATACTAATTTACATAATTTAGAACGAGGACAAAAAAATAAATAAAATTTTTTATTTCGTTATAATAAACAATTTTTATTCTAATACAAGTCTTGGTTTTACATCTTTTTTTCCATATACAGGTGGTACCAATTCAGCAATTATAGAAACATATTTATCATTTAATTCAAATCTTTGTGCTATTACTCTTGCTACAAATTTTTCATTTTCTTCAACTGAATTAAAATACTCACTCGCATAATAGTGGTCTCTAGCAATAAATAGAATAAATGGACTTGGTTGTTCATCTGCGCTTTCTGCCCTTATACCAGCTTTTGTTATGTTTTTTGCTATACAATTTAGATTCATACCAGCAACTGGATAACATACTTCACAATTAAATACAACATCAAATAATATATTTTCACCTTTTACAATTCCACTTGAAAATGTTATTATTTTAATAGACCCTGGTTTAACATATCCCTCTACAATACACTTTCCACCTACCATTTTAGCAATTGTAGTTTCTAATGTTTGTTGTAAATTCTTACCTATTGCCGTCATTGGTAAAATTATATTTTTTGTAATCTGGCAAGGACTATAAACAGTTTTTATTTCTTTTTGTCTATACTTTTGTTTAGGAATTTTTACAACAGGCTCCATTATATATTTCTTATATATTTATTCTTTTAATTAATTTTATTTTCAATTTTATTTTATTCTAAAAAATTTATTTCTTTAGTTTTTCTTTTTTTTCAAATTCATTTATTATTGCTGTTTCTGTGTCTAAGAACCATGTTTTATTATCTAATTTCTCTCTTTCAAAACTCCTCAACGTAAACTCTTGTCTAACACATAATTCAAATGCACCATCTTTTGTAACCTTAGAAGCATATTTTTCATCTGATTCTATATCATTTAATAATTTTATTATTTTATCTTTTCCTGATTGATCACAACGGAAACCTGTACTGCGTTCATTTTCTGTATCTTTTACCTTGTATACCATATATTTTTTGTTAGTTTCAAAACCTATAAATCCAACATAATGATTCAAATTTGATTTTAATTTATATTTTCTTAATATAGCATCCTCTAAATCTCTTTTATCTTCTTGTCCTCCTTCTATCCATTTATTATTGTCTAATATATATATATTTAAATTTTCAACACGAGAAGGTCCATTAAAAATCACTATACCTGTTATACCTTTTGACACTATAATTTTTGTTAGTAAATATTTTTTTGCTTTACCAAAAAATCTCTTCATTCTTTCATTTTTTATTTTGTTATCTGAAAAAACTATAATATTTTTATTTCCATAAATATAATTTAATAAATCTACTTTTTCATTCATCATTAAACTATCCACTATATGTTCTATTAAAAAATCTTCCAATATTTCTAATCTCTCTTGTTCTGATTCTCCTTTTATTATATCTTCTTTAGACATTTTTCTAATTACTACACCACTATGTTCATACCAATTATCATTTCCTCTTTTTACTTTTGTTGTTTCCAGCGCTAAATTATAATTATCATACATTATTTCTAATACTTTTTTTCCATCTAATTTTCCTTCTCTAACAACTTCTTCTTCATCTATAACATTTTCTTCCATGTTTCTTTTATCTATAACAGGCTTTACTACATTTGATTTTATCTCAAAATGTATCATATTATGTTTATAATCAATTGGAACCGAACGATCATAAATTGATATATTCTTGTAATTTAATTCACTTGGTTGAAACAAATAATATTCTCCTATATTTATTAAATAACCAGTTCTATCATATTTATCAATTATATATTCTGTATTATCAGTTATTATTTGTGTTAATGCCGCATATATTTGTGATGTTGGATATTTTTTTGGTATATTTATTAATTGAAACAAATCCTTCTTTTTATAAAAAAAACGCATTTTCATTAATGCTTTAATTTTTTGAATTATTTTATCTGAATTTATTAACATAAACGTCTCGTTATATGTATCTGTATTCAATATTGAATCTTCCAATTTTATATCAGGCAAACATTTAAATTCGCATGACATAAAATCACATGTTGCTGAATTATCCATATCTCCTATTTTAAAATTATCCAATTTCTGATGATCGGATAAAACCTGAAATATATCTCTGTTTTCATCTATTTTCAAAAAATTATCTGATGTAAAATCTATTTGTTCATGATTTATTATACAATCTACTGCTGTTTGTTTTAATAATCTTGAAACTTTTCCTATTTTTACAGCTTTTAATTCAGAAATACGATAAATATATAAATCCGCTGCTTCTTCTTCTGAATTTTTTAAAATTGATCCATATAAAAATATTTGAACATTTCTTTCTTCAAATGGTAAATCTTTATGTGAAAAATTACGTACTGCTCTTCCTTTAATTTGTTCTATTCTATTTATATTATACCATGGTTCTAATATATGAACTTGACGTATCGCTTTAAAATCTAAACCTTCTGAACCTGCTTGTGAAATTAATACTACTTTTATTTTTTCACCATTAATATTATCATCTGAAGTTATTGCTTTTACATCCGCATCATTATTTGGCGATATACGAGGATCTCCTGTAATCATAATATAACGTGCTGGTTTAAAATCTTTTTTTGATTCAGGTGGTTTCATTGTTCTAACATCAACTACTGGTGTAGGTGGTTTTTTGAATAAAGGTTTTTGAAGTCTTGTAAATCCCATTTCTTCTAATGCCAATGCCATTGGAATTATTCCAGCATCAATATATGAAGAATATACTAATATTATTCCGTCAGAAACTTTATTATTAATTTTATCATAAATATAATCACAAACATTTTTTATTTTTGAACTATATTTTCCTATTTCATCATTTTTAAATACATGTGTAACTCCATGTTTATACTCAAAATCACCCTTTATTGCTGGAGTTTTTGAATCTACATAATTCATTATTCTTTTTAATCCTTGTGATCCCGTTAATTCTTTTGGATCAATGTATAATTTTTCATTACTATTACTTGTTCCATTACTATTACTTGTTCCATTACTATCGCTTGTACCACCCTTTTTATTATCACTTGGCAAATCTGATTCTGTTATTCCTTCTATAATGTGTTCACCTTCAGAACGTTTTTTATTTTTTGGAACCAAGGAATCTTTGAAACTATTTGTTTTATTTGTACTAACAATTGGTTCTTTAGATGGAATCATTATTTTTTTGTTTATTGATAAAACATTATCACTTAAATTGTCTTCATCTAAATCTTCATCTAAAGTGTCAAATATAGAATTTGTTTTATTTTTTTTTTCTGGTTTTATTTTATCTTGTAAACTTTTAAAATTTCTAACATCTGTTTCTACAACTTTATCAAATAATTTTTCATCTGCCTCTAAACCCTCTGTTACTACTGGTTCTGATTCTAATTCAGAATTAATTGGTATTATTTGTGACTTTGTTGATTTTATTATTTGTGGACCACTATTGATTATATCATCTATTTCTTCAACAATCTCCTTCTCTGGAGAACCAATCACAGGGGAAATATCTTCTATATCATCTTCTTCTTCTTGAATATATTCCAACGGATTTATATTTTTTACTAAATCTTCTAAACCATCATATGGATATATTATATTCAATGCTTCAATTGGTATTTGTAAATCAGTATAACCAAAAGATTTTAATGATAAAAATGACGCTAAACGTCTTTCTTTTCCTGTTCTAGTAACTTTTTTAATTTGTTCTCTACTTCTTAATCTATCAATAATATAATTATATCCCATTTCTTGATATTCTCCAATAGTATTCACATATAAACTTAATTTTGTTATTTTTTTATCATTTGGAATTTTTCTACCATTTAGTTGATATTTTGGATATTCTTCTTTACTATTGAATGTATGTGCGGGAGCAAAACGATCGGGATAAACACTAAATGGGAAAGTATAAGGATTTTCACCTCTTACATACGAAACATAACCTGTTGCTTTTCTTATTAACAAATCTTTACCTATTTCATTACCATCCTTATCTTTTTTGAATTCGCCGTTTTTATCAAATATATCTGAAACTGTTATTATACCTCTACGATCATTCATACTCATTAAATTTAAAAGCCATACTATTTCTTTATAACTATTAAACATTGGTGTAGCAGATAATAATAATAAACGTATATTTGAAACAACACTCACTAAATACATTAAATTCTTTGCTATATTTTTATTTTCATTATCATCTGAAATTCTTATATTATGTACCTCATCAATTACTATCAAACGATCTGAATATTCATTTTGTAAGTTTCTTATTTTTGTTTTTATATTATCATCTTGTTTTCCCGCTTTCCTAACAATTTCATTTGAAAATTGTAAATAACCTTGAAATGAATAAGACGCATTTATTAAATTTTTTACCTGTTGTATTACTTTATCTCTTTTTAAACCTTTCATTCCAGTTGGATTTATTTCTTTTAATAATTTGTTACCTAAACATCCTTTTATGGTCCAAATACCATCTATCTCTTTTAACTTTCGTTCATCAAATAACTGTAATTTAAAATTATCCTGTACGTTTGGACTAGCTACTATAATTATACGTTTATTTATACCCATCTGTTTTAAATAATCTCTCATTTCTTCACAAACACCAATAGCACTACAAGTTTTTCCTGAACCTAATCCATGGTACAATAATAAACTATTATATGGTGTCTGAAATGATAAAAAATTTCTTACAAATGCTTGTTGTGGTAATAATTCGTATTCAGCATTACTTAAAACAGTAGCATAATCTTTTACACTATAAATTGAACCATCATACTTTGTATCGCTAAATTCCTTCTTTTGAGCAATTTTAATATTAAAATTTGGATCATCTAATACTGGATATAAAAAACTATTCTCTTCTGGATTTTTTTTTAAACTTATTCTATTTTTTAATTCTATATCTAATTGCTTTTTATTATTTCCACATTTTTTATTATAAATGCTATTTATTTCATTTAAATCACATAACTCATTTCTATTATTTGGATCCATATTAGTTTTTTCTTTTTTTGACTTAACTTTAAATTCAAAACTCATTACTTATATATTATCAATATAATCTATATTCTTGTAAAACTTTATTTATATTTATTATTAATTGTTTTTTTTCTAAATTATAAGGTCTTATTGACTCCAAACATTCTTCTAATGTTTTCCAATCCATCTTTGAGACTTCTGTTTGTTGATAATTTTGTAAATTATCTTCTATTTTTTCTGTATAAGCTAAAAAATATTTATGTTTATATGATTTATGATTTGAACCAATAAATACTTCTTCAAATGGCATAACATTTTCTATAATTTTTATGTCGTTTTTTGACAATCCTGTTTCCTCTTCAAATTCTCTTAAAGCACAATCCAAATCTTTTTCTTGATAATTACGACGTCCTTTAGGAAATTCCCATTCTGTTTCTTTCCAATCTGTATTGGATTCATTTATTAATTTTTGTAATGTTACTAAATCATTATTTATTAATAATCCATTTTTCAGAAGATCAAATTTTTTTTGACTTGCTATCTCTTCTCCTTTATATTGATTAGATGAATCTTCTATTCCCCACATTGTTTTCCATAATGTTTCAAAATCTAAAGTTAATATTTTTTCTCTTTCTAAAATAGACATTTCATTAAAAATATTTTGTAATTGTTCATGATTATTTGGTACATATTTTCCTCTTATAAAATCTATATATCCAAAACTATCTTTACGTCTTATCATTAAATATTGTATACCTTTATCTGAAAATCTAAATAATATAATACCATAGCTTGTTATTGGTAATTTACATTGATGGAATTGATGACCTTGTTTACCACAATTATTACATAAATTATTTTTTATCATTAAACCTCTATATGTTTAAATAAAGTCGTTTTTATGTTGTTTTTTATTAAATGCCTGCTTTAAGTTTAGAACCAAATATATGGGGTCCACATTTTTGGTTTTTTTTACATACATTAGCAATATCTTATCCGCATCATCCAAATACTGTTACTAAAAAAAAATATTATGAATTAGTACAAAATTTGCCTTTATTTATTCCAAATGAATCTATTGGAAATAATTTTAGTAATTTGTTAGATGAATATCCTGTGACTGCTTATTTAGATTCTAAAGATTCTTTTATTAAATGGATGCATTTTATTCATAATAAGATTAATGAGAAACTAGAAAAACCCAAAATAACACTTAACGATTTTTATTTCAACTATTATGAAGAATATAAACCAAAAGAATTAAAAATGAAAAATTATTATAGATGGAAAGAAAAATTAATTTATACTTTAGTTATTATTAGTGTTGCCATATTGATAGTTTATTTATATAATAAATAAAAATTTTATTTTATTTAACAAACAATTAAATAATATTAATTTATATTATATGTCCGACATACAAGAAAATATTAATCCTAATACTAATTCCAATGAACCAAAAATTGATAATAGAACAATTAAACAGCCTTCTGAAATTGTAGCACCCGATCTTATTAATCTACCAGTTATCCAAAATATTCCTAATGAAACTGAAGAATTATCAGATGAAAATCTTACATCTAATATATCTGATCAATCTAACACATCTGATCAATCTAACACATCTGATCAATCTAACACATCTGATCAATCTAACACATCTGATCAATCTAACACATCTGATCAATCTAACACATCTGAAGAACCTAA